>Ga0315282_10000040_pt1 | contig 259442 bp, 261 predicted proteins | sample YL17G07_20_MG_FD_203693 | JGI IMG/M metagenome (GOLD analysis project Ga0315282, IMG submission 203693) | Sediment microbial communities from Yellowstone Lake, YNP, Wyoming, USA - YL17G07_20 | ecosystem: Environmental > Aquatic > Freshwater > Lake > Sediment | place: USA: Wyoming | collected...
CACGCAGGATGCTGGCGAACCGGCTGATACGGTCAGTCCCGGTAATGCAGCATCATTTGCGGAAGGTATTTGGCAGCCCTTCTTTGTTGCCTAAAATGTTCCATTATTTAACTGATTAGCTATTACTTATAAAAATGGCACTATTGCAAAGGCAGTTAGTTAGACATGAGATTTGCCCGACACATCACTGGAACTTGACAAAAGTGGCATGCTGGTTAATTATGAACCATTGCTAATCGGGCATCAGCACCCCACCGAACTATTTGACCCAATATTAAGGCATATAACAGACGAGGGTAGAGTATTTCACATAACGGATAGCAGCATTTTTGCTGCGATGGCCCACGGCCTAAGCCAAGAGAATATTTTAGACAGATCATTGAATATTGTGGATTTTCCAATTATGCAGATTATTAGAGATTTACATCTGCAGGAGATTAGATGAAAATATCTAAGGGTATAAAAGATTAGCAGGGAAACTAAGTTGTAGGCCATCAAACTAGCACAAAGACAAGAAAGGAGCGACTAAAAGAGAGCCAGAGGCTAATGTAAATGACTAACTCGATCCTGCAAACAATCAAAACCGGATGGAAATTTGCAGTCATAAACTCCTTAGCGATATTGATCTCATTATTCGCCCCGGATTATATTTGGATCCCAGTCACACTTGTCGTATTCCTGGGTTTGGCCGTCTATTCTTACAAAAAACATGAAAAAGCAAAAGTAAAAACAATGACCTACCTTTTCCTATCCTGGGAACAGATAGCCGGCATCCCGGTGTTCATAATATGGATGGCGATTCTCAGGTCCGTCACAGTTGACCTGACCACAAACTACATCTTAGGCATGACAGTATTCACGCTTGGAGCGCACATCACTTCTACCCTGGTTGAAGGCGCCGGGTGGTATCTCATAAATTATAAAAGCAGGTATAAGTTTACGGGAATCGGCTTTCTGGATGCGCTAAAAGGATTCTACGCCGGCCTTGTCATCGGGCTTGGGACTTATTTGAAGGTCGGATCAGACGCGTTTAGAGGCGAACAAACAAGACCAGGAAGCTTGTTTAGGGAAATTTTTGAATATGCAGGGATTGCAAGGGCCTTGGACTGGCCGGTTTATGTCATAAGAATCGCGGGCACGTATTTGTCCGTAGTGATCTTTGGATTGAACGGAGGCGCAGCGATTGCGATAATGCTTACCTTATCTTCATTCTATTATGGCACGATATGGAGCGCTTTATTTTATCCATCGTGCCAGAGAAGGATAGAGAGCGGATAACAGACTTCCCGATTACCCGCCGAGCAGTTTGGTGAAGCTCGGGTACATCTCGAACGTCTTCATCTGCTCGAGCTGTTCGTACATCTTGTGCAGGATGCCGACGGTAAGCAGGATACCGGTCCCGGTACCGAGCGCGCCTGTCAGGTCAGCGAGGCCTGCGAGCAACCCCACGCAGAGCGAGCCCATCACGGTGAGGGGCAGGATATGCTTGTTCAGCACCATCTCGAGCATCCTCGGGTCGCGCCTGAATCCGGGTATCTGTATGCCGGATTCCGAAAGCTGGTTCGCCATGCTCTTGGCGTCCATGTTGGCCGTCTCTATCCAGAAAAGGCCGAACAGCACGGAGAAAGCGGCCAGGAAGAGGATATAGACCGCGGCATGCACCAGCTCGGGAACCTTGAGGTACGGGGTCTCCTGGTTCAGATATGCCCAGTGCTCCACGGTGTTGCGGCTCATGCGCAGCGGGGTGAGGAGATAGATGAAGCCATCGTCGAGCTGCCTCTGGCCGTTGACATGCCCTATGAGCGGCAATATGCCATCGCGCGACAGGTTATAGGTGACGGTATCGGTCATGTTCCTGAATTCGGGTTTCGCCGCTAGCGTCGCCGGGTCCCAGTACGAGCCGATGAGCATGGTCCCTGCGAAAAGCTGCATGTTCGTGATGAGCGCGACCGCGAATATGACCGGGATGTTCGAGACGTAGAAGAACTTCAGCGGAAGCTTGGGCACCATCCCGCGGACGCGCTCGAAGGCTATGGGTATCTCGACCTTCACAGATTCCGCGTACACGACCACCAGGAACACCAGCATGGTGAAGCCGAATGGAAGGAGGGTGAGCAGACCGTTCGGAAGCGCCTCAGCGCCGCCGTCCGCCATGGTCTTGATGAACCCCCCATCTCCGAACACGAGCGCGATGAGGCCGGTGAATATGACCATCGACACGCCGGCTGCGATGAACAGGCTGATGCCGCTGCCTATGCCGTATTTCGTGACGAGCTCGTCGAGGAAGAGCACGAAGATCGAACCGAGCATGATCTGGAGCACCACGATTCCGAGCACCATGGAATGATCGAGCCCGGGGATCGTGGCGACCGGGATGAGGCCTGTGAATACGACGTATATCATCGCCTCGACTATGGCGAGCACGATGGCGAGGATTTTCTGCACCTCTAGGAACTTGACCTTGTCGTTCTTGTCCTTGAGATCGAGGTTGATCAGGCCTGCGCCTACGAAAAGCTGGAGGAAGATGCTCGCGAGCACGATAGGGCCGATGCCTGTCGTCATGAGGCTCCCTATCTTCGATGCCGTGATGGTCTGGAGGAAGTCCGTGGACCCGTTGAGCCTTACCACGCCGAATGCCGTGGTTTCCAGCATCATGAAATATAGCACGAGCGCGAGGGCTGTCCAGATCATGCGCTCCTTGGTGCCGAGCGGATTGACTGGGGATTTTATCTCAGGCAGGTAACCTGCCAATGTGTGCAGTGTGTCTATGACTCCCATTAAGGAAACCTCTAAGCATTCTCAGGGATTAATTGCGGAGATATTTATAAACCTACCCAGCAGCTGAGGCCTTCGCGATCTCGAGTTTGGATATCTCGCCGCCGGCATCGCCGACCTTCTTCTCCACGTTCTTGCTCCACGAGCCTGCCTTTATCGAAAGAGGCACGGTGACGCTGCCAGTCGCGAGCACCTTGCCCTTGAACTCGAAGTGGAACTTGCCGCCCTTCTTCTCGAGCTTGTTCAGCACGGCCTTCTGGTTTATCTCGTAGAGGTGCACGACAGGAGCCTTCTTCACGGCATTGGGTCTCGTGAACCCGTGCTTGCCGAAGTAATTGGGGGCATTGTTCATCGCCCAGCTCCATTTGTGCTTGTCGATGCCTGCCATCCCGCGTCCTCCGCGGTTGCCGCTGCCCCTGCGGTTCTTGACGTTGCCGCGGCCGTGGGTCCTGTGGCCCAGATACCCTTTTTTCTGCCCTTCTTTCCGTCTGCTCATATGAAGATCACCATTAATGTGCCTATATCATCCTTCGCAGGAGGGTATCCATCTCTTCCCTCCTGCCCAGCTCGCCGTTCGGGTACGCGGACTTTTTGTCCCCGAACCCCTTCGACGGCGGATTCAGCCTGAAAACAGGGTGAACGTAATCAGCGGTCTTTTTCCCGGAGAATATCTCCTTGGCGACCTTCTTGATCTCATCCTCCTTCATTGAGGTGCGGATCAGGACCTGGCTCTTCCTCCCTCTTTTGTAGAGAAGGGAGAATATGGTCTGTTCAGCCACAGGACCGAACGTCACGTAGTCCTTCACGAGACTGACCATCCCGAGATTCTGCGGGGTGTCGTCCATGAGGACGCAGTGGTTCGGCTTCTCGAGCTTCAGCAGCTCGAAGGTCTTCTTGATGTTGGGCTTCACCTTCCTTATGCCCCTGACACGCAACACAGCGATTTTCATGATCATCATCCCTCCTTCACTCGGCCTTCGGCTTGAGCAGGTTCAGGCCATCGAGGGCCATCATGGTCGCGGAGGCCATGTTGTAGATGTTCTTGCCTCCCTGCATCGAGCTCCACACGTCTTTCACGCCCGCGATGCCGAGCACCTTCCGCACGACGTCGTTGCCTGCGAGGCCGACTCCGCGCGGAGCGGGCTTGAGCGTGATTATGGTGCTTCCTTCCTTACCGATGGATTTCTGCGGGATGGAGTGCTTCACCGCGCACTTGCATTCCCAGCTTCCGCATCCGGTCCGGATCGCGATCATGTGCTTCTTGGCATTGCGGACAGCGTAATCCATGGCCGGCTTGAGTTCGTCGCTCTTGCCGACGCCGAGGCCGACGTGGCCTTTCCTGTCGCCGATGACCGTGACCACGCGGAATTTCGTCCTCTTTCCCGAGTCGGTGACGCGCTGGGTGGTCTTCACCTGCAGCGTCTCGGATTCCATGTCCGGAAGAAGTACGTCGATGATCTCGGGCTCGAGAACGGGCTTCCCGAGGTCCAGCAGATCCTCGAGCGTGGTTATCTCGCCGTTCTTGACCTTGGCTCCCATGACCGTCCTGGGCTGCCAGGACTCCCTGCCTACTGTCCTCACTTTTTCAACCATAAAGTCACCCTGAGATTATCCTGCTCTTGACCTCGCTGAACATGCCCTTGTATTTGTCCGGCGGGTTGGCCAGTTTGTCCTCGGGAACCATCTCCTTGCCGAAGCTGGTCGCGAGGCCTGAATCAGAAGCGCCTTTCTGGGCTGCGAATATCACCGAGCCCTTGGACGGCGTGTACATCCCCATGTCGAGCGCGAACTCCTTGACCCCTTTCTTCTGCGCGAGCTTGCCTGCCATCAGGCCTGCGAGATAGGCGGTCCAGACGTTCCGCTTGGCCGGCCACTTGTAGTTCTTGGCCAGGTGGACCCCGCTCACGGTGAGAAGCGTGCGGTCGCCCTTGGGATCGAAATTTATGAACTGGACTACGATACCCGCGTTGCTCCTGCGGACCACCATGCGCGTCTTGCCGCTCTTGATGAGGGCGAGCCTTTTAGCGAAGTTGGTCTTCCCTTCCCGCCTGCGCCTGAAATAAACCCTGAAGCTCGGACCTGTGGCTCTCGTCATTTCTGCTCACCCTTTTTCTTATCTTCAGGCTTCTGCCCTTCAGACCTGTGAATGTGCGTTTCCTGCTTGTATATTTGCACTTTGGGCGCTTCCGACTTGCGCGCTTCCGGCGTGGTATGACCAACCGCTTGCTTCTGCAGCGGCGCCGCTTTGGCGGGTTTCGGAGCGCTGACCTTGACCGGTTTCTTGAACTCGACCTTCGGGAGCTCGTAGTCCTTGGGTATGATGTTCGCTTCCTTGAGATAGACGAGCAGCGCTTTCTTGCTTCTGAGCATGCCGCTCTTTATCTTGGAATAGACCGCCCTCTTGGATCCCTTGAGCAGGCCGTCCTTGATCAGCATCCTGTAGACATTCCTCTGCGAGCGTATCTTCTGCATCCAGAGCGTCTTGGAATCGATGGGCGTGCCTCTCCTGTGGCCGTGGCCGACGCGCCGCACCTTTCCGGTGCTGGCCCTCCCCTGGGGCTTCATCTTCTTCACGATGCCCTTCTCGATAAGGCCCTTGACGTCGCTCCTGGTGAGCGCGCCCTCGGCTTCCTTGACTCCGTCCGGGCTTATCCTGATCTTGTTCTCGCCGACATCCATGATATCGGCCGCGAGCCGTCTTACAGTTGCTATCGTCATATGCATCACTTCTTCTGGAACTGTGGCCTCTCAACCTTGCCGGACTTCTGCCCTGCATGCTTTGCGGAGACCGGATGTGCATGGGCTGTCTGAGAATGGACCGCCTGGGAATGCACCTCATGCGGTTTCGCAATCTGCGGCTTGGCAGCCTGGGCACCGGCACTGCCTGCATTCCTGGCACCGGCATCCCTGGTCTTGGCACCCTTACCCTTGCCGAAAACCTTCTTCTCAAGGTTTCCCCTCAGGTTGACCACCTTGAGGTTCATGGCCCTGGCCCTCTCCTCTATGATCTTCCTCTTCCTGCCTCCCACCTGGGAGGCGATCCTGAGCACGACGCCCTTGAGGCCGTCGAGGTCCTTGACCGTGTTCACGAGCACTTCGTCCATGCCGCTCGGGTGCTTGTCCCGCATGCTGGGCGGGTTGCGGTAGCCGATCCTGGGCATGGCACCCATGAATTGGAAATGCATCCTCTTCTTGTTGTGCGTCCCCCTCGGCTTCCTCCAGCGCGCCTTGATGCCCTTGAAGAATCCCGAGTTCGGGACGTTGAATTTCGGTTTGTTTTTCTTTTCCATAATCATCACCTTTTCCTTTATCGGAAGCGGGCGCATCATCACATCATGCTCACATCATGCGCCGCCATCCACCTCGTATATGCCATCCTGGAAGATGCGCGAGTCCTTGTCCTTTATCTTCATCGCGGTCCTCAGGTTCGCGATGGTCTGCCCGACGGCTTCCTTGTCAGGACCAGACACCGTGACGCTCTGGCCCTTGGCCTGGAGCTTGGTGCTGCCTACCAATCGGGCCTTCCGGGCCTGCTTTTCGCCCAGGAAGTTCTTTACCGTGATGTCGCTGCCCTTGACCTCGATCGAGATCGGGAAGTGGGCGTAGATGAGCTTGAGGTTCCGGGTGTACTGGCTGGTGACGCCATGGACCATGCTTTTCACGATCGATTCCGTGGTCCCTTCGAGGGACTTGTCCTCTGACACGACATCGACTTTGCTGCCGTTCACCTTGACGCTGACGAGTTTGGACAGTGTCTTGTGCACCTCGCCATGCGGGCCTTTCGCCGAGATCTTCAGGCCATCGATCCGGACCGTCACTCCCTGTGGTATGTCTATCATGGTCATGGGCAACACCTAGTAGACGTAAGCGAGGAGCCTTCCTCCCACGCGCCGTTTCTCGGCTTCAGCATTCGTCATTATCCCGCCGGACGTGGAGACTATGAGAAGCCCCACGCCGAAACCAGGGATGAATTCCTGTTCCTTGAGCGACCATTCCTGCCTTCTGACAGGCATCCTGGGCTTGATGACGCCGCAGTTGTTGATCCTTCCGTCGAGCGAGACCTCGTAGACGCTTCCCCGGCCGTCCTCGATCCGCTTGAAGTCCTTGAGGTACTTGTGCTCCTTGAGGACGGTCAGTACCTTCTCGATGAGCTTGGTGGCCTTAACGCTGCAAACGTTCTGGCCGACCATCTCGTGCGTCTTTATCGTGTTCAGTGCATCTGCAAGATAATCAGTCATCAAATCAACCCCCGTATTTGCGGAAGCCGATGCTCTCGGCCATCTCCCTGAAGCATCGCCTGCACACGAGGAGGCCATACTTCCGTATGAGCGCCCTCGAGTTGCCGCAGTTACGGCATACGCGCCTTCCTTTTCCCCGATACCGGTCTTCCATGGACATCTTCATAAATATCACTCGATCTTCACATTGAAGGAATTCTTCATGAACTCCATCGCCTCCTCTTTTGAAATCCTGTGAGCGTTCCCTATGCTCGCCGGCCTCAGCCTGCGGAGCGCTATCCTGCCCCCGGGCCTTGCGAGCGAGACGCATACGTCGAAACCGAACATCGCGATCCCCGGGTCGTATTTCGCGCCCGGGAAGTCGATGTATTCGTGGACCCCGAACGCGAGGTTGCCCTGCTTGTCGAAGTTCGAGAGCTTGAGCGTCTTGCGCTTGGCCGCGAGCGCCTTCTCGAGGAACGATTTCGCCTCGTCCCCGCGCAACGTCACCTTCGTGCCGATCGGAAGCCCTTTCCTGAGCTTGAAGACCGGATCCCTTTTCCTCGCCAAGGTCTCGACCGGCGTGCGGTCGTTCGAGAGCCTCGTGAGCAGCGTCTTGGCCTGGTCCAGCCTGTCGCCAGGGGCACCTACCCCGATGTTCACCGTGACCTTGTTTATGAGGATGCTGCGCATCCTGTTTTCCGCCATCCATGTCACCCTGTCCTGGCCTTGAAGGCCTCGTCCACCACGAAGAGGTACTTAGCCACCGTGATGAACTCGCGGCCATCCATCTCCACGCGGGCCTCGTACGGCTTGCCGCCCTTCCTCTCGATTATGTCCTTGAGCTTGACGACATTGCCGGCGTGCTTGCCTTCCATGATGAGGCATCGCGAACCCTTCTCGCGCTTGATATGGCTCTTCATCTTCACGTCAGGCAGCGAGACCACGACGCTGTCGCCCACGCGGACGTGCTTGTCGCCGAACATGTTCCTGCCGTCGTGGAACGCCAGGCTGAGCTTTCCGCCCCGCACAGTCTGCTTGCCCACGACCTTGAGCAGCTTGGAGGATGATTCGCTCTTCCCTATCTTGTGCGGCACCAGGCGGGCCTTGTTGTCCACCATGATCAGGTAGTGGAGATCCATCTTCGGGATCGAGACCACGTCCATCAGGCCGACCGGGAATTTCTCCTCGACCCTCGCCTTGCCGTCCACGAGCACCATCTTCCCGGAGAGTATCTTCTTCGCCTCCCTCGAGGTCGTAGCGAGCCCCAGGACGTCCCTGAGCAGCACGCAGAGGCTGATGGAGCGCTTTTTCGGGTGCGGGCCCGGCGCGGTGGTGAGCATCCACTTCCTATCTTTCTTGTCATGGACCGGCACTGCCTTCGGGGCTGCCAGCCTTTTCGTGTGCTTTGTTCCTCCTCGTTTAGCCATAAAGATTTCACCTTGTTTTATCTTATGAACATTATCTCGAACTCATTCCAACGCCGGCTTGTGCTCAGGCTTTTGCTGGTGCTTGCTGGCGTCGTGCTGATGTTCCCGGTGCTCATGCTTAGGAACGTCGTGCTGGTGTTCGTGATGGCTCGCACCCGCTTCAGCCTTTGCCCCGGCATCCTTGGCCGTGTCTTTCTTCTCCTCAGCCTTCGCCTCTTTCTTGATCTCCTTCTTCCTGAACGCCTCCTCGCTGAACAGCTCCTTGCGCTCAGGAGTCGACTCAAGCGCGATGAGCAGCAGGTTCGACGCCTCGACCGGTATCGGGACCTCCTTGCCCCTGATGTTCTTGACCGTGAGGTCCTCGAGGTAAACCTTCCTCTTGACCACGCTCACGCTTCCGACCTTGGCCTCCTTCCCCGTGCCAGGGCCCCGCATCACGCGGACCGTATCTCCCTGGTGGACGAGTATCGCCCTTCTCTTGGCCTTGAGCTTCGCGCGCAGGTCCTTGGATATATGGACATGGAGCCTGTTCTTCTTCCTGTGGAGCTTTTCCGTGTAGAATCTTTTCCTTTCGGTATCGGATTTCATTCAGACGACCCCCGCGGATATCGCGGCCACTTTCGGGAATCTTTCCGCTATCTCCCTCGCCACAACGCCCTTGATCTCCGTCCCCACGGGGAGGAAATCATCGTTCACCAGGACGGCTGCGTTGTCCTCGAAAAAGATGCGCGTGCCGTTCGCCCTGCGGAATTCCTTCTTCTGCCTGACGATGAGCGCCTTGACGATCTTCTTCACCATGTCGGGCTTGCCCTTCTTCACCGATGCGATGGCGATGTCGCCGATGCCGAGCTGTGGCCCCCTGCTTCTCGTCCCTTTGTAATGCAGCGCGCCGATCACATAAACCATCTTCGCGCCGCTGTTGTCCGTGCACGGTATCATGGTGCCGGTAGTCAACGTCTTGGTTATCGTGCTTGTGAATCCTTTCATGCTTTCTCACCACTTGTAGATACAGATACGACTGTCCATGCCTTGGTCTTGGAGAGCTTCCTCGTCTCGGCGAGCTCCACCATGTCCCCTAGCTTCGCGGATATGCAGGCGGGATTGTGTGCCGCGATGCGCGAGGTGCCCCGCGCCCATTTGCGGTATTTGGGGATGTATTTGATCGCATCCCTTTCCACCACGACTGTGTGGCGGCCCTTGGCGCTGACGACCTTGCCGCTGAGCAATTCTCCCCTGACCTTCACTCCGCCATGGCGGAAGCATTTCTTGTCATCGCATTTTTCTGTCATCAAACATCACCTAAGCTACCCTAGCTGCCAAAGGCGCCGATCGCTCCATCAATTATATATAGAGCGGGACCCATAACCAAGCGAACGGATCGATCCTTACGAAACGGTGTCCGCCCGCCGTTGATCCTAATGAGGGATCTGTACGAGTGATTACAATACGGGTAGCACTAATTTGGATACAAAACTTTATAAACATGCAGACGAACGCGACAGGGGAAATGGCCAATGCTTTGGAGCTTTTTCCCATATAAAAGTTAGAAAACGCATCGCTTGATTCTGTTGCAAAAGTTGTTCGGATTTACTGCCAAGCCCCTACCCTCGCGAGCAGCACAAATTTTCGCGAAAATTCGTCCCTATTTTTGGCCTGAGCCAAAAATGGGCCCAATGCCCACGAGGGGGCATTAGGGGCACCACAATCGAAATTGCAGAGCAATTTCCAACTCGATTGGAAAGCCGTGGCCATCATCCCCGCCTCGGGCGGGGAGCAGTTTCCCGTCTTTGACGGGAAGCCGTGGCCCGCAGGCCGCGCAAGGCCTGCAGGCCACTCAAGGCCACGCAATTTCGGTGCACAGTCCCCAACTCGGTTGGGGAACTGAAGTCCGCAGACTTCACAAGGTTGCTTTGCAACCCTGCCGTGGTAAATCAAAGTTACCATGCAAAAACAACCCCGAAGAATGGGCATTTATCGCTGGTAATCTAAGATAGTTTGAGAAAGGAAAGAACAGAATAGCTCTGCTGTCGCAGCGCCCGATGGTATTGAGGGTAGTCTAGGTTACTTAGAGGGGGGTATAAGTAAACTTAAAAACTTTACCGCTATAAGTTATCACATGCTATTCGATTTACAACCTAAAGAAAAGATCAAGGATTTTTTTAATTACAAAGAGGAACTCAACACGTTGGTTAATTGCCTGGCTGATAGGAATACCCGCCTTGTCGTAATCAGGGGCCTACGTAGAACCGGTAAAAGCAGCCTTATGCGGGTGGGTCTTCATAAAGCAGGGGCAAAATTCATTTTGATAGATGCCAGAGAACTAACATCACTGAGCAGGAGATCCTTTGAGTCTAAACTTTTGGAAGAATTGAAATCAATGAAAGGACTGCCAGCAAAGCTGTTGGATAAGATAGAGGGTGTGGAAGTCGGTGTCCATATCTCCCTCAAAAAAGACGATGATAAACTCTGGAAGCTCCTAAAAACCATAAATCCTGTCATTGCAGTGGACGAAGCCCAGATGCTTAGTGGTACGGGTGTTGACGCCTTTTTTGCCGCCGCATATGATAATACGGGATGTAAGATTATTTTAACCGGCTCAGAGGTCGGTGTTTTAGATGAATTTATCGGAAAAGATAATGCAAAAGCGCCATTATTCGGCAGAGCGTACAGTGAAATCAAAATGCACCCTCTAATGCCCGAAAAATCAAGGGAATTCCTTGTTACAGGCTTCAAGGAGGCCAGGAAAAGGATTTCCGATCAGTCCCTGGAGAAAGCATTAGCAGAGCTAGATGGGATTGCCGGTTGGCTTACTTTGTTTGGGAACAAAGCGCTTACCTCAAATCCAGATGAAGCTCTGGCATATTCATTAACAAGCGGAGCTATGCTTGCCTATTCGGAATTAGAAACGTTTTTAGGTATGCGGCTTGTGGCAAAAAAACGGTATCTTACGATACTCAAGCTGCTTGCTGAAAAGGATATGAGATGGACCGAGCTCAAGCGTGCTTTTCAGATTGAACTCAAAGAAAATATCGCTGACTCGCAGTTCGGCAATTTTTTGAACGCACTTACAGCTTACGGGTTTGTCATTGCCGTTGACAATATCTATTCCGTTCCCGATCCTTTGCTTAAGAGGGCCTTAAGAGGGGGTATGAGTAGCTTATAGGTGGGCTTCCGGGGCAAAAGAAGGGTGAAACCGCTGTGTCCTGTAACTGGAGCCGTGGACGGCCACTACTCCGGTCCCTACGGAATCCGGGTATTTTCCAGCGTCATACCTTCTTCGGCCGCTCGTGCGGCCTGAACGCTATCGATCTGCCTTCGACATCCACCTTGGCGCCGTCCTCGGTGGTGAAACGGAATGTGGAGGAGACCTTGGGGATTTTGACTTCCTTGCCGCCGCCCGCGCGCTCTATGACGATGAGGTTTTTCGTTTCGTCCACTATCTTGCCCGAAAGGCCGATGAGCTGGCGCTGGCTGCTGCTGGTTATCTCGACCGGCAGGCCGATGAATGTCGAGAACAGGAGATTCTGTTTTGTTATCATAGGGATAACCGAATACTATCTCTACTAAGTATACTAGGCTAAGTATACTAGGCTAGGAAATCTAGGAAATGCTGTCAGGAAAAGAAATTACCTTTCGCTCACTTCTATGCTATCCCCGGGATAACCGAGCAGCTTGAGGACCGCGGCCACCCGCTTCTTATGGTCGCCCTGCAGGATTATCACGCCCTCTTTCGAGGTTCCGCCGCATGCGAGCTTGTGCTTCAGCTCCTTGGCCGTCGACTCGAGCTGGGCCTTGTCTATGCCTTCGACGATAGTGACGAGCTTCTTGAACTTCTTCTTCGTCGCATATACGCGGATCTTCGCTGCTCCCTGTTTGTCAAGGATCTCGCAAACGCAGAGATCCTTGAGCATTCCGCATTTCGGACATTTATCCATTAATCCATTCACCCGTGATTATATGCCATCAGCCCTTCTTAATGTTTGTGGATGCGCCGGAAGGAGGGGTTTTGAGCTTGGCGATGGCTTTCCTGAGCGGCCTTATCTTGTCCACCCTGCCTTCGCCGCGCAACTCGAGCATCGCGCGCTCGAGGTCCAAAATCTTTTTCGCCCGCTCGGGCTGAGACATCTTTCCGAGTTCTGATTTCCTTATGATCGCCATTCCATCAACCTCATATGTTGGTAGGCGGCTTCTCCCCGCCCACGTCCGTCGCGGCCTCTATGACCTTCGGCAGGACGACCACGGTCGTCTGCTTGTCCGGGAACACGGTTCCGGGAGGCACTATGCGCACGAGTATGCCGATGACCCCTGAGCGCGTGTTAGCGCTGATGTGCGCCACGCGGATGAGCCTCGCAGGCTCGCCTGCCTTCGGGATGTATCCAGCCACCACGCGGAGGCTTTTCGCCCGCGCGCCTTTGGCGCCGATCTTCCCTGACGCGACGATCTCCGCGCCGAGCGCACCGGCCCGGATGACCTCGCGGAGCATGTAGTGCAGCACCGCGCGCACCTTCTTGCCGATCTCGATGTATTTCGCCGCGCGCTTGCCGACCATGCGCGGCTCCAGGAACGGCTCCCGCACCTCGACCACGCTGATCTGGGGATTCTCGATCTTGAACTCCTTCTTTATCGTCTCGGTGAGCTCGTTGATGAGCCTGCCCTTCTTGCCGATGATCCTGGCCGGGTTCGTCACCTCGAGCGTTATCCTCGTCACAAGCGGCGTGCGCTGGATGTCCACGCTGGCAAGGCCTGCGCGGTCGAGCTTGAGCTCGAGGAACTTCATGATCTTGTACTTGCCTATCGGCTCTTCGATGAGTTTGTCCTGGTATATCATCATGAATCACCTTTACCTTTTATTGTGCTCAGCATGCTGGTGCGGCTTGTCGCCGGCCCCCTCGGGTGTCTTCTCGACCTCGTGCTTGTGCTCTTTCACGGTCTCTGCCACAGGGGTTTTGGGCGCCTCGGCTTTCCCGATCTCGGGTGCTGGCTTGGCGTCCTCCTTTTTAGCTTCAGCCTTCTTGGCTTCTTCCTTCTTCGCCTCTTCTTTTTTCTTCGCAGGCGTGACCGTTACACCTTTAGGCACTTCGGAACCTGTGAGCACGATCTCGACGCGCGAGGTGACGAGATAGGATCTTGCCGTCCTTCCCTTTGGAGCCATCCTCGGGAACACCTGCTTCTTGTTGGCTGATATGGCCGTTATGACGAATGGGTCTCCGAGGCCGATTACCTTGCCGTTGGCCATGGCGCTTTTCAGTGCCTTGAGGATGAACCCCGCGGCTTTCTGCGGGTACCTTCCCTTCTTGCCCCCGAGTTCGCGGCGGTGGCCGAGCTTGGTGTTGTGGCGGCGGTAGAGCACAGGCACTTCGCCTGCTGCGGCCTTGTCCAGGAAATCAAGGGCCCAGTCGGCCTTCTTGTTCCTGAGGACCCCGCAAACCTCGGCAAGGTCCTTGTAGGACGCATTGACGCCCTCCAGGCGCGCTTTGGCGCATCGTTCCGGAATCTCGGATGAGTATCCTTTCATGTCATCACATCACTTGAGCGGCACGAACTTCGAACCTCTCGTAGCTCCCACACCAGGACCAGAGTGCAATACCCTGCCGGTCGGGTGCGAGAAGTCGCCCAGCCTCCTGCCGATCTTGTTGAGCGTGATATCGACCTTCTTGAAATCCTTCCCGTTATGGACGCCGAAGGAGAGTCCGAGCCATTCGGGCAGGATGATCGCGTCGCGCACGTGCGTCTTGATCAGCTTCTTGGGGTTCTTCTTCTTGATGTCCCTGACCTTCTCCACGAAGTGCTTGAGCCTGGGGTTGGACTTCATCCTCAAGAGCGTCCTCCTGTTCCCGGAGGTGATCCTCTTGAGGAAGTCATCGTAGCTTATGCTGGATACATTCTCCTCGTCAAAACCCTTCCACATGTCCTTCTTCATATGATCAGCCTGTGTTCGACTCCGAGGACTCTATGGTCCTCTTGCCTTTGCGGCGTCCTGTCTGCCTCGCTGCTATGTGGCCGACCTTGCCTCCAGGAGGAGTGGATCGCGCCACTGTCGTCGGCTTTCCGACGTGGTGTTGCTTCCCGCCGTGCGGGTGGTTGTAAGCAGACTGGTGGACACCGCGGGGCACTGGCCATAGCCTGTGCTGCGCGGTTTTCTTGAACCACTGGTTGCCTGCTTTGAGCATCGGTTTCTCGAGCCTGCCGCCTCCGGCGACCACGCCGAGCTGGGCGCGGCATTCGTTCGAGAGCGTTATCGTGGCCTTGCTTGGCAGTTTGATATAGACTATCTTGCCCTCTTTCGCGATGATGTTAGCGTACGAGCCCGCGGCCTTCACCATCGTGCCCCCGTCCCCGGGGTTGCGCTCTATATTGAATATGTACGCGCCGTCCGGGACGCGGTAGAGCGGCATCGCGCTCCCGAGCTTGAGCCTCGCCTGCGAACCCACATCCAGGGTGTCGCCGACGGCGATGCCTTCGGGCGCTAGGAGTATGCCTGACTCGTTGTTCTCGTATTTCACCTTGATGAGCGGCGCGGTCCTTGCCGGGTCGTCCATGATCGAAACGACCTTGCCGGTCAGCACGCCGGTCTTCTCGACATCATCATACGACCTGTACGACAGATCGGTCTTGTAGCGATGCCCGGGGGATAGGTATCTCGGCGAACCCGAACCGCGCTTCTGTTGTTTCAATCTCTTACCCATAAGCGTTCACCTGAAACATCATGTATGCCATATTTACGCTATCATCTTCAGCTTCACGGCGACATCGTCAGCCTTGAACTCCTTCTGGAGCTTCACGTACGCGTGCTTCTTGCCGTCAGGCGTGATGGCTGTCCGCACAGAAGCGACCTTGACCTTGAAGAGATTCTCGACCTCGTCAAGCACCTGCTTCTTGGACGCCTTCAGATCCACCTCGAAAGTGAGCGTGTTCTCGTACTCGATCTTGCTTATCGCCCTTTCCGTCTTTATCGGTGCCAGAAGTATCATACCGCAAACCTCTTTACCAACGCGGGGATCGCGTTCTCTGAATAGAGCGTCAGCCTGCCCGGGTGCGTTCCCGGAGCGAGCTGCCTCACCTGGAGTTCGCTCGCGCGCACGACATCCACGCCCGGAAGGTTCGCCGCTGCCCTGAGCACGCTGCCTTCTGCGACCACAATCAGCGCGGATTTCGTCCCGCTCCTCGCGGCCTTCTCGAGCAGCTTCGTCAGGTTGAGCGCCGCGAACACCTTCTCGACGTCCTTGGTCTTGGAGATTTTCTCGAAATCATTCTCCAGGATTATCGGGAGCGAGACTCCGATGTCGGCGTGCGCCCTCGCGCAGACCGTGTTGCGGTCCGCGCTGAAGGAAAGAGCGCTCGCCAGTGCGAGTATGTACTCCTTCTTGTTCATGAACTCGACGATTATCTTCTGCGGTTTCGGCGGGTGGGCCCTGCGGCCTTTCACCGCTGACGGCACCCTCTTGACCCTGCCGAGCTGTCCCTTTGGAAGGACCTCGTGCGGAAGGTGCGGGATACCCTTGTTCTTGACTGTTCCGAAATCCTCCTTTCGGCCCCTGTACCTTGCGCTGGTCTCCAGGCCCGCGAAGCGGTAGTTGCCCTTGGGCTGGTAGGTCTTGCTCTCCTCGCTCAGCACCGCCCTCTTCACGAGGTCGTCGCGGCGCTGGGTCTCGAAGACGACGGGCAGGTCTATCTGCCTGAGCGCCTTGCCTTCAACAGAATACACTGTGGCTTTCATCCATATCACCTGGGAGACAGCGAAATATAGCTCGTCTGCGGCTCCTTGACCGCCCCGCCAGGCGCACGTACCGCAAGCCTGAGCTTCACGAGCCTCCTCGCCGGGCCCGCTACCGATCCCTTCACTATCACGAAATCGCCCTTGACGAAACCGTACTGCGGGAACCCGCTCGAGGGATTCACATCTTCGGGTTTCTGGCCGATCTTGAGTATCATCTTGTTGAGCTCGGTCCTCTTGTGATAACCGGTCTGGCCTGCCATAGGCACTGTGTATAGCACGTATGCCGGGTGCCATTGACCGAGCGTACCGACATGCCTTCGTTTTCCCGTGGCCTTCCTCCTTTGGATCGCCACGCCGAACCTCTTGACCGGGCCTTGCCAGCCCTTTCCTTTGGAAACAGAGATTATGTCGACGTATTCCCCGTTCTTGAAGACGTCGCTGCAGCGCAATTCCTTCCCGAGCAGCGCCTTGCAGTATTCGAGCGTCTCCTTCACGTCCTTGCCGCCGCACCCGATCTCCATCCTCTCGATGTGCTTCTTGCCGATGGTTGTCTTAGCCGGCATGGCGAAAACGAGCAGACGGACCTCGTCCGCGAGTGCCTCATCGATCTTCTTCTGCTCGTGCTTCTTCTTGAAGCCTGCGAGATTCAGGAGCTTCTCGTCGCTGCAGAGCAGATCTCCTGTTGAGCTGCCGTTCGAGTAGCATCGTAGTCCGTAAACCGCCATGGGCGGGACCTCGATGATAGTGGCTGCGCTCACGACTTCCTGGCCTTTGGTCGGGGATTCAGTCTCGTCGACGTAAGCGACGTGCGTCATGCCTGCCTTGTAGCCTGCGAAACCAAGCACCCTCTTGTCCTGTACACATTGCCAGTACACGCGCGTGTTCTGGTTGATTGCGCGCTGCCTGGGCCTGTGTGCCATCGAACCCCGTCGGGGTTTTCGTATGTCCGTCAATTTCAACACCCTAATACCGCGTTGCCCGAATGTTTCAGGGTCTTGGACCCCTACTGTCATCGGGACCTTGCAGTGTCGCCACCACAAAGCGTCGTTTTGCGTGTTGCAAAACAAAACCGCGCTGGAATAATTTGAATTCAGGGATGTATTTATGGCAAATGTTTATAAAGATAGAGACAAGACCCTCATTCGTAAGTAAATGAGAAACGCGTAAGCGTAGAGCGCTGAAGAACTTATTGCAAACTGCATAACAAGAGATTGTAATCGGCCGTTATGATGGTCGCGTAATTGCCATCGACATCAACAGAGATATCGCTTTCTATCGTGGGTTGGCGAACCAATCCGTTGAATAATACCCTGGTAGTTTTCGCCTGGATGTCATAAAGCTCTATAGAAGAGCCGGCCAGACTATAGAGGTCATATACGACAAAGTTGCCTGATATGCCATAGTTTTGCAGTTCATACACAGTGGTTGTGGTAGCAAGCGTGGTCAAAACAGTTGATGATGAGGAAGCATCAACGAGGATTGTTTCACCACTATTTGGATTAGCGGGGAGAGATGAGTAGAAAACCGCACGCTGACCTGACACCGCCGGCCTCGGATAATAGAGGGTTGAAACATCAACACCAGTATCGAATGTGGTTTTGGTCGAGAGGTCATAGAACATTATTTTGGCGTTAGCCACATATGCAAGCATGCTGCCTGAAACATCGACGTACGGACCACCTGTCGCTGAAACCAATGTTGCTGTTGTGCTATCAGCAAGGTTTGAAACATATAACGTGTAGCCTGAGGTGCATGCAACTATATCGCCCCACGCGCCAATGTTTCCATAATTAATATTCATGCATGAAGGAGGTGGCGGGTAAGATTTGCCTCCGCTGGTTTCTATGGAAGAGACGTATATATTGGAAGTATCATAGCAGAGTAATCCATCACCTGCGAATCGCGTACAACCCGGCTTGGCATCTGAAATTGTTCCAGTACTTATGTCGTATATTTTTGGGAGAGGATTTTGAGTAAAGATGATTTTACCATTTGACATGGTAGCTTCTGTAACCCCGCTGGCTATGACATTGCATTTGGATGGTGCCGGTGGAAGGATCGCTCCCATGGTCCTTTCAACATTTATCCTTTTCCAGACTATCCCCCGGAGTTCTGGAACGGGGTCATCGCTAAGCGGGACGTCATCAGCATTGTTCCTAAGCAGATTAACCGCCTCGTCTCGACTTAAGTTTGGATTGATGGACTTGAGAAGGGCTACAACCCCAGCTATGATGGGTGTGGAGGCAGAAGTACCAGAGAAAGAACTTGTAGATTCAAATGAGCCGTCTGCCATATTCGCTTTGGCTCCAAATAGATCACCAAGTAGATTGACTAATTCGGGGCTAATCCTAACCTCGGTAAGAACGTTTGCCCCTGGCGCGCTTATATTTATCGCATCACTAGTCGAATAATTTGAAAAACATGCTCGTTCTTCCTGCGCATCATTCGTATTATCCGGATAGCATGGCTTTGGCAGATTATCAGTCTTATCAATGTATGTGTTGTCTTTATGCCGTGCTACGGCCCCGACTGAAATCACACCCGGCAGCGCAGCGGGAAAGGTTGCAGAAAAATCCTTACTCTCATTTCCCACCGCAGCAACTATGATTATTCCTGCATCAGACAGAGATGCGGTTGCTTTGCTTGTAATCATTGGCGGCTTGATTAAACCGTCAAACCCAAGACTAAGACTTATAACCCCCAGATTTACTTCATCCTTAATTGAATATGCATAGCTCATAGCCGCAGCGACTCTGAAATCATCCCCGATTAACATACCCGAAAGTCGAGATGCTATCTCTTGTAATAGAGTTCGTGACATTATTTTTAACGGAAGCACGTTAGCAGATAGCATAGCACCATTCATCATGATATCGTTATTGGCGCATCCGCACAGACATGAAGTCTCAGTGCCATGTAAAATTGGTCTAGTGTCGAGAAAACCAAGGCTTGCGTAGACTCCCAGCATATCTGCGCTACTTACATCATTGTCATTATCTCCAAAATCCCAGTGATAAACCTTACTAACGTATTGATCCTTGAGATCTCTTAGGTCAAGGTCAAAGGATTCATCAATGACTGCCACTGTGACAGGATTAAGCGTAATCCCTGCTTGGTCAATTACGCCGTATGCCTCGGAGAGTCTTATGTTTTTTGACCACCACAGTTCATCGCTGTCCGCTCCAGTATACGTATCGTTATCTAGTGTAGTAAAAGTAGTTGCAAAATAGTTTCTTCCCGCACCTTCAACGTTCGATTCACTTATAATGGTGTTTATAGAAGAATCCAGATCGCTTTCTGCTACTTCGATCTCATACGCATTCAGACCCTTTATTTTTCCTGTTATTCTTCCTCCGACAGTATCTGCTATGCGTTGAACTTCGGCGTCGCTTGTCTCATTTATGAAGGTTACCACAAACCTGCTACCCATGTAATACGAACCGTTCTCATCTTTGAGAATATCTGCTGAATATGGGGTAGTATAGATATCGTTATTTCCATTCAGCGCTGTTTTTTGGCTATTATCTGAACAAGCAGAAGATAAAAGAGCCCCGCCCAAGAGCAATCCACAAGCAAATTTTGTAGGCTCCCATAACCTAGAACCAAATTCTTTTGCTTTCGTGTCTTTGCAGTGCTCGGTTTCGGGTTTTTTTACGTATTCAAGCCTCATCATCCCACCTTTTTTACATTAATTTAACCGAAGATTATTAAATAGTACATGAAAAATGTAAAACTATGTATAAACAACAAAATCCAGAAAAACTGAAAAACCTAGTTATTACTGTACTGTTATCCCTGATGTTCATTCTTCCGCTCAATATCCTGCCGATAGCAGCCTATTTGTTGGGGTTTTTTCCGTATCCACCCTCAGAGGATTTTGGTAGTTCTATGATGAGCAGCATAATCCTTCTTCTTTTAATGAACGGGTCATATTTATCTATCGGATATTTCGGTTTCATAAAGCGTAGACTGGGACTGCTGGACTGCTTGGCAGCAACGATTATCTGCTTTGCCATAACCTTCTTTGTTACATATGAAATAAGCGGATACCTCTTTGCTTCCGGCAGATATGTGAATCCTCCGGATGCCGTACCGATCGGCTTCTGGCATTACAAAGCCAGTAATAGCATGTGGAATGGGTTGTTACGAGCAACCTTGGTATTCAGGCTAGGTCTCGAATTGCTATACAGTTTAATTTCAGGTATTTCCATCCCGCTTCTACTTAAAATCCTCGATCGTACGAGGCAAGTGAACTGATGCGTTTGTTTCAAGGCACTGTCCAGGCGCGGGGTGCTGGCAGGAATCACAGGCCCGTATCCGGCAAAACCAGCCTCTCCAACCCAAGGAGCCTACGCTTCCCGCTGCAATCCCTCAAGCGTACGGAACGACATATACGGGGTGATCGCTGTGACCAGACATCTCGTCTCTTCAGCATATATCGACATCACGTCCAACAACCGGTCATAGTCTTTGGCAATCTTATCAAGGCCCAGGACAGTATCTATGGCCGAGCGGACGGCATCGTGATATCTCGCCTTGGCGCCGAGGTAGGACGATGCACCGCAAACCAGGCCGAACACCACGCCCATGGCTGCGCCCCTGACTCCCCGGAGCGATAATATGTCATGGATATTATGGGTCATGATTCCGACGCCGCCGGCGCCAAACGCAGCGAAGCCGGTGGCCTGGTATGCGATTGACCTCGGCGATGGACATTGGACGGAGACACGGGAATAGGGATCGAAAAAGAACGGGGTCCTGACACCCCTTGCGAATTGTTTCAGGGATTTTATGTTGCTTAGCCCGTCCTCGAACATCAGTTGGGCGCGGCTCGCGAATCCCCGCTCGCTGAAATCCGAGGATGCTATGCCCCTGGCCATGAGTATATAGTAGTTCTCCATGCTGCAAATGTCTTCAGGCGCGCCATCGGTTATAAGCTGAGAATACCCGGACGCGAAAGGATTCAATCCGATCTCCAGGTCGCTGACGCGTGCCTTCATGTGGAGGAAAAAGGGCATATCTGCTCGGGGGCCGTCATCATGCGCCTGCTCCGGATGCCTTACCCACGCTTCGGTGTTCAGCTCGCTTATCATCCGGCTCGCCAGGGAGTGCATCCTGAGATATTCACCCACGCGCTCTTTCTGCGTTCTGGCTTCATCCACCCTATTTTTGAGCTCATGGCCTATGCATTGCAGCCGTTCCATCGGCACTCCAGGGCGCCTGAATCTCAGGTCCATACCGCTCAGCCCTCCCACGATTCCCGTACACCGTCAGAGATGTGATAGTAACTGTTTATAAGAATATGACAGCGGCAGGAACCACAGGCGTATGCTCAGCTTTCCTCGTAATTCTCGTACACCAGGTCGTTGAACGCGTATGCCACCGGGTCTTCCGAAAAAACCTTCATCGCGTCCTCGCCCGCGAGCAGCGAGCCGCTCTCGGTCACGAAGATGTACTGCGCGCCGCCATGGCTGAACCTGACGAACGGCTTGCCCTTCCTGCTGACAAGCACCTTCACGTCCCCGCATTCGAACGAGCGCAGGAGCGCAGCGAGAAGGATGGATTTGTCCGTCGCGGTCCCCATCCTGAGCGAGTCCATGTCCTTGAAGTCGAACCAGAACGTGAACGCGAACTCGCACGTGCGGATGGAACGGACATACGCCATCGCCCGCTGGGCAGCGGGAAGGAAATTGGTTTCATATACATAGGGCACCATGTCGGCCAGCATGGAATCGCGCGTCTTCCTGACGAAATCGTTATACGGCGAGACGCGCTGCCGGATCTCGGATATGGAAAGGGATTCTTTCTCGCTTATGAGGTCCTTGTACCTGCCGAGAACGAGTTTGTAGAGCTCCAATTTGGTCTTGTCGTCCAAGTCGCTCATTAGATAGTGTAAAACCCCGCAAAGTTATATAACGGTTCCCAACCAACTCCTACCCATGGATTTTGGGGTATTCAGCGCCATAGTCAGTGCCCTTGCGCTCGTTTATGCAGGCGCGGCCAGGTTCGTGCAGAACCGGTTCGTGAACAAGAAGGAGATGGAAGCCATACAGAAGGAGTCCAAGCAGCTGAGCGCTGAATACGAGGAAGCGAGGAAGAAGAACGACAAGAAGAGGATGGAACTCGCCATGCAGAAGCAGATGGAATTCCTTCCCAAGATGAACAAGGTGATGATGTCGCAGTTCAAGCCCATGTTCATCATACTCGCGGTTTTCATACTCCTGAGCGCCATAATCACCCAGCTCGACCCCACGACCAAGGACGATTTCACGCTCAACATGACGGATGACGGCAAGGGCTGCGACAGGATCGCCGGCGACGGGACCTACTCGGCATGTTTCACGCTCAACAACACGAACTTCGGGAAATGGACCGCGACCGCGAAGCTCTTTGAGAACGGTGCTGAGTTAGGCAAGCATGAGACGTATTTCACTTATGGCCAAAATGGCCAGAGCAATGATGCCGACACCTATGCCATCCCGCCCACAGGTGAGCAGATGACCCTCACGACCGACAAGACGGCTTACTCCGAAGGCGAGACGGTCCGCATATATGCAACTCCGGCGAAGATGACGAACGGCAACCTGCTGTCCGGGCCGCACGAGATGCACCCTGACAGGGTCCAGGCCACGTTATCCAACGGCACGTACTTCCACATCGACCTGCCGCTGAAGATACCGCTTGTCGATGTCAGCCGCATCTACCAGCCTTATGTGTGGTTCATCATCATATCATTGATAGCCAACCTGACATTCACGTTCGTGATGAGCAGGATGGAGAAAATGAAGGGTGGACAAGAAGAAACAGGTGAGAAAAAATGATAATCGCCATCAGCGGACTGACAGGAAGCGGGAAGAACACGCTCGGCGAGCTGCTTGCAAGGAAGCTCGGCTACAGGCTCGTCTGCCCGACATTCAAGGACCTCGCGGCCAAAGAGGGCATGAGCCTGATGGAGTTCCAGGAAAAGGCCGCGAGCGACCCGGACATAGACAGGAGATTCGACGCCTTGCTCAAAGAGCAGGCATCCGCAGGCGACTGCGTGGTCACCACCTGGCTCGGACCATGGATGGTGGACGCCGATCTCAGGATAAAGGTCATCGCCCTGCTCAAGACAAGGGCAGAGCGCATCGGCAAGAGGGATGGCATGGACACCAAGGAGGCCATGAAGCATGTCAAGGCGCGCGATGACCAGAACCGCAAACGCTATAAGAAACTCTACAAGATAGACATCGACGATGAGGAAGGATTCGACGCGTGCGTCAACAGCGGCATATACAGGCCGGAAGAGCTGCTTGAGATCGTTTTGGCGATAATGGATGCGAAGAGGAAATGAATTCTGAATACCGGAGGGGATAACATGGCGGGAGTGATACAGGTTGGAAAGAGCTACAGCCTTACAAAAGGAAGAAGGGCGGGCGAGAAGGTGACTGTATCAAAGATCGTCAACGATGGATATGTCCTCGTGACGACCAGCAAGGGCAAGGAGCGCAAGAGCTCTGTCAACCACCTCATACCCGAGCACAGGTAGGTAGTTCCTTGGATGGCGGATGAGATGGAAGAGACAGGAGGAGCTGGGAAGACGAAGGAGGCAGAAACAGCACGCGGGATAGACCAGCGGCTGCAGAACGGGGTCATAATAATAGACAAGCCTCCGGGCCTGACCAGCCACGAGGTCACGACACTGGTCAAGAAGATAACGGGTGCGAAACGGGCGGGCCACGCAGGGACGCTCGATCCCGAGGTCTCGGGAGTGCTTCCTGTCGCCATAGGCAGGGCGACCAAGCTCCTTCGCTACATCGCAGCCAAGGACAAGACGTACGTGGGGATAGTCAAATTCAAGAAGGTCATGCAGCGCGGCGAGATCGAGGCGGTTTTTTCCAGATTCACAGGAGAGCTGGTGCAGACACCCCCGAAGATAAGCGCGGTGCGCAAAGTTCCGAGAAAACGTACCGTGTACAGGCTCGCACTGCTCGAGACGACGGGGCATCTCGCGCTTTTCGAGACGAACGTGGATGCGGGGACCTACATACGGACGCTTTGCGACGACATGGGAAAGACATGCGGCGGAGCGAGGATGGAGGAACTGCGAAGGACAGCTGTCGGCAGGATTAGCGAGAAAAAATGCCACACCATGCAGGAACTCGTCGACGCGATGTGGTTCTACAAAAAAGGTGAGAAGAAACTGCTGGCTGGCATGGTGGAGCCTCCGGAACGGTTCATCGAGCTCCCGAAAGCCCATATCAAGGAGACCGCACTCGCATCTGTGCTCTCTGGCGCGCAGATAATGGCCCCTGGCGTGGAGGGAATTGACGCGGGAGTGAAACAGAATGACCGGGTCGCGATCTATTGCGGCGAAAGATTTATCGGGATCGGGATAGCGCAGGTCGCTGCGGAGCGGATCAAGGATATGGGTAGCGGGATTGTGATAAAGCTGGAAAGAATGCATATTACCCGCGATTAAAGCTCCACGATCTCGCAAGCGGCGAGCGTTTTCTCGACGATGTCCATTATCGAGATGTCCTCTTCTATCTTCATGGCGATTTCCACCGGAACGCTGGTGGACGGGTTCCTTCCTGAGACGAGCGAGCAGCAGTCCTTGTATTCCTCGAGCGAGAGGTCGTATGTCCCGATACCGATCGCGAGGTTTATCGTCTCCTGCTTGTTGAACGCCGCGAGAGGGCGGAAGACCGGGACCGAGGCCGCGCTGTCTGTCGCGAAGATGTTCTCCACTGTCTGCGATGCGACCTGGCCGACGCTGTCCCCGGTGACGAGCGCCTTGTGGCCGTGCTCGGCCGCGATCGCGCTCGCGAGGCGGAAGAGGAATCTCCTGAAAACAATGGTCTCGTATCTCGGGTCTACTGCCATCGTCTTCTTGTAGAATTCCGTGTAGGGAGCGAACACAAGCTTCGTCTTGCGGGGCGAGTAGCTACGGAGCATTTCCGCGATGCGCATGATCTTCGGACCCTTCGCCTCGCCGCTATGCACATGCAGGAAATCGACCTGGCAGCCCCGCTTCATCATGAGCCAGGACGCGACCGGCGAATCGATGCCGCCTGAGAGCAGGGAGAGCACCTTGCCGCTCGAACCGACCGGAAGGCCGGCAGGCCCCTTCACCCGCTCGACATAGACGAGCGCCATGTCGGAGAGGATATCCACATAAAGGGTTTTTTCAGGATTCTCCAGGTCAACGGTGCAGCCCTTTTCCACGAGGAGCCCGCCCACCACCCTTCCGACCTCCTGCGATGTCATCGGAAAACGCTTGTCTGACCGCTTGGCCTGGACCTTTATGGAATGCCCGGCGAGACCTGGAACGAACGAGAGCGCCAGCTTGGAGATGTCCCCGATATCCTGCTTGGCCACGAAGCACACGGCTACGTTATCCACGCCGAAAGTCCTCGACAGCGCTTTCTTAGCAGCCTCGGCATCGAATTCAGCCTTCCCGATCGCAACGATGCGCCCGCCGCGTTCGATCAAATCGAATTTACCTAGGGATGATAGCACCTGGCGCATGTTGTGCATCATGATGTGCTCGAAATGAGGCCTGTTCTTGCCTTTCAGGGAAATCTCGGAACAAGCGATGCTCAATACTGGCTGCTGCATGGATAGAATATAAAAAGAAAAGAATTTTTATTGGCAGACCTGCTTCTGGATGGTGGTGTATTTGGTCACATTCTTGCAATCATTGATTTCCCGGGTCTCGTCATGGCAGTCGTCCACCTTCGGAGCGGTTATCAGGAAAACCTTGCATATCGCGGAGCTTATCGGTTGGCCCGGAGCATACATCTGCTGGAAATCGAACTCGTAGGACTCGTTCGGGGCGAGGGTCTTAGTCACCGGATCCTTCATGAAGCCGCCGCCCGTCACCGTGAAGTTCGCACCGACAGTCCAGGTTCCCGAGCTCTTGGCATCCTTGTTCTCGATCAAAAGGCCGCATCTCGTCATGGCCCTCGAACATCCCTGGCAGTCGCCAAGGGGCTTGCCGACGCACTCATCATCCGTGACGCAGAGATGGATGGTCGTGATGGGATGGGCGTCATAAGGCAGCGCGCGTATACCGCATATGGTATTGGTCATTGAAACCGGCTTGCATTCCAGATCCACATAAGGCACCTGCTCGGTTACCGTGTGGCATATGTGCGGGATGGAAGGAGTCAGATTCGGGGTCGGGATAACGGGTTTGGAAACGCACCCTGCGACCAACAGTACGAATACAAGACTTATCATCGCGAGATATCTCAAGGGATTCACCTGGCACTATAAAATATTGCTATATTTATATATGATTCGGTGTTCCGCTTGAAAGCCCTGCTACTGACGTTGTGTGTGCTTGCGTTGGCATTCGCGCAATTCGAGGACTTCGATGCGGCATTGATAGAGTGCAAAAAGGATTGCTGCGTCGGCGTTGGTGCGGGCGGGAACTGGAAAAACGGGACATGCAATCTGAGCGTAATCTCAAATAGCGTCGAGCGGCAGAACACCACCTGGAACTTGGGATTATGCGAAAGGAAATGCAACGAGCATGCACTCGCTTCTGTCTCAGGCCTGGGGCACAACGACATATGCTGCGCTCCGGCAGCGATCCTCCTGGCGATTTCAGGAGCCGCGGTTTTCTATCGCAGAAGTAGAGTTAATTTGTAAGCAAGAGTCACTTTTTCTTACCAGGTCTGCGCACCCAGTATATAGCCGCGGCTGCGATGAGTACTATCAGGAGCCCGATTGTGAGCAACAAGCCTGATCCTCCAGTCGCATCCTGCTGCCCGCCCGGTGGTTTGACGTTCGTACCTTGCTCTCCGCCCGCTGGTGTAGTGACCGCATCCACGCGGATGTTCTTCACCATGCTGTTGTTCTCCAGCAGGGATATGCTATAGTTGCCTTTGATAGTGAGCAATAGGCTGAAGCTGCCGCTCCCATCGGTCTTGCCTGTGCTTGCGGTACCGTCAGGCGACACCACTTTATAGGCGCAATTCCGGCAGGCCAGACCATTCCTGGTCACATTGCACGTCTTTGTGTTCCCCACTGCATTAGAGGAAGAGCAGGTGATGTTGAACTGGACGCATTCGTGGTTTATGCACTGTATGCCGCTGGGGCAGGCAGGGCATCCTGCCTCGCTGCCGCACTTATAGCCATATGGCACGAAAGTATGGTTCACAGCACGGCCGCACTGGCCGCTCACAGGCTTGCAGCTTCCCCGACCCGGAATCGTCCCTGAAGAAACAGCTTGGCAGACCTGATTATCAGCGCATTGGCTGCTTGCGGTGCAACAAGCAGGAGGACTGCACGAACTGTTTTGGCTTTGATTTTGGCTCTGATTCTGGATTTGGCATTGGTGAGCCGTGATCTTACCTCCCGGACATTCTATTACGGTACACTGGCCATCCATGCATCTTTCGTTAGCTGCGCAATCCGGATCCGCAGCGCATCCCATGCAGGACATGGAACTGAATGAACCGGATGCCTGGAGCCCGGAATAGTATGCGACTATATCGTATGTGCCGTTTCCCAGGGCAAAGGCAGCCGAACCATCAGGACCAGTTGTCCTGGAGGCCACCATGCTTGCGCCAGAGCGGATCTCGATGGTCGCACCGTCTGCAGGAGAACCATCGAAGCTGACCGTGACATTCAGCGTATTGCAGATTCCGCTCTTTGAGAGCGTGAGGGAGTGGGATCCTCCGTGCTGAGCATTGCCGCCCCCAGGCACTGGGAGCGTACGCAATATTGCCAGGTCGATGGATGAGCTGAGATCGGAGTATGAAAACGTGTTGGCGACAGTATCAGGGGTGTAATTGAGCAGCTCCCAGCCGCTGGAGTCGTATTTCCAGAGTTGGAACCTGGACTCGTTGTAAAGCACGGATTCAGAATCCAGCCAGTGCAGGGTGAGGATGTCCATGGATAGGCTGCCGGACACCATGGTTATGTTCACGAACTTGCCTGCGAAGCTGGCATGCGGCACCGGCAATGCCGAAGGATTGGCCGACCAGGTTATGGAATATGCTTCCCCTGCATCCACAGTATCAGTGAGGGAAAGGCTGGTGTAGTTCTGGAAGCTGCCTGAGGGGTTGTCGAATATGACGTTGGTGAAACTTACGTTGAACGTGCCGTTCACCATGAGGTCTGCGGTGTTGTCGTAGTAATGCTCATAAGACAGACGCGTGTTGTTGGAACTTTCGAGATAGATTCCGGATATTAGATTGCCATATGCGACATTGCCGGTGAGATTGTTGTCTGAACTGGTTAGAAGGTAGAAACCGTCGCTATTGTTGTAGGCGGTGTTGTTGGTGAGTGTGTTGTTGGAGCTGGTGAGGAGGTAGAAACCGTATTGGATGCTGTTGTAGGCGGTGTTGTTGGCGAGGGTGTTGTTGTTGGAATTGGGGTAAAGCATGAAACCGCGCGCGTTGTTATAGGCGCTGTTGTTGGTAAGGGTGTTGTTGTTTGAGCTGGAGAAGAGGTAGAAACCGGCATAGGTACTGTTGTATGCGGTGTTGTTGGTGAGCGTGTTGTAATTACTTGCGGAGAGATAGAAACTGTTGGTATTGTTGGAGGCGATGTTACTGGCAAGGGTGTTGTTGTAGCTGGACAGAAGGTAGAAACCGTATTGGGAGTTGTTGTAGGCAATATCGTTCGTGAACCGATTGCCATAGGACGAGGTCATGAAGAACCCGTAATAGTTTCCCGGTGAAGAGGAATCCGAAACATTGGTGTCGTTCGTGTCGATCATGATGAATCCGTTGTTCTGCAGCGTGTCAGAGCCTATCACGGTCGTGTTCGTGACTGATGAGCCGCCTGCTCCGCAGAGGATGAGCTCTGAGAGCACCAGGCCGCTCACTGAGACCGGCACACTTGAGTAGAATATCGGCCTTCCGCCTGAACCCGTGAGGTTCGAGACGGTATTGTTGCAGAAAGAAGCAGAGGCTCCGGTCGCCAGGTTGTTGTAGAGATCGAACTGCGAATTCTCCTGCGCGAAGCTGTCGGTTATATTATTGCCCTGGCTGCCGTCGAGCCAGAATCCATAGGTATTGTTGGAGGCGTTGTTGCTGGCAAGGGTGTTGTTGGAGCTGGACAAGAGGTAGAAACCATATTGGGTGTTGTTGTGGGCGGAGTTGTTCGTGAGGACGTTATTGTTGGAGTTGGCGAGGAGGTAGAAACCGGCATAGATGTTATTGTTGGCAGTGTTGTTGGTCAGATTGTTATTGTTTGAATCAGTGGAAAGATAGAAACCGATCCCCACGTTGTTGTAGGCATTGTTGATGGTAAGATTGTTGAAGCTGGAATTGGTGGATATGTAGAAACCGTGATAGGAGTTGTTGTAGGCGGTGTTGCTGGTAAGGGTATTGTTGGAGCTAGATAAGAGGTAGAAACCATGATAGCCGTTGCCATAGGCGCTGTTGTTGGCAAGATTATTGCTGGAGCTGGATCGGAGGTAGAAACCATTCTGGGTGTTGTTGTAGGCGGTGTTGTTGAATAGGGTATTGTTGCTGGAGTTGATGTAGAGGTAGAAACCATTCTGGGTGTTGTTGTAGGCGGTGTTGTTGATGAGGGTGTTGTTGGAGCTGGTGTAGACGAGGAAGCCGTTTTGGGTGTTGTTGTAGGCAGTGTTGTTGGTGAGGGTGTTGTTGGAGCTGGTGTAGAGGTAGAAACCATGAATGGAGTTGCTGTAAGCGGTGTTGTTGATGAGGGTGTTGTTGGAGCTGGAATAGATATAGAAACCGTATTGGATGCTGTTGTAGGCAGTGTTGTTGGTGAGGGTGTTGTTGTTGGAATTGGGGTAAAGCATGAAACCGCGCGCGTTGTTATAGGCGCTGTTGTTGGTAAGGGTGTTGTTGTTTGAGCTGGAGAAGAGGTAGAAACCGGCATAGGTACTGTTGTATGCGGTGTTGTTGGTGAGCGTGTTGTAATTACTTGCGGAGAGATAGAAACTGTTGGTATTGTTGGAGGCGATGTTACTGGCAAGGGTGTTGTTGTAGCTGGACAGAAGGTAGAAACCGTACTGGGAGTTGTTGTGGGCGGAGTTATTGATAAGGGTGTTGTTGGAGCTGGAGCGGATGTAGAAACCATACTGGGAGTTACTGAAGGCAGTGTCGTTGGTGAGGGTGTTATTGCTGGAGTTGGTGAAGAGGTAGAAACCGTATTGGGAGTTGTTGTAGGCAGTATCGTTCGTGAACAGATTGCCATATGACGAGGTCATGAAGAACCCGTAATAGTTGCCGGGTGAAGAGGAATCCGAAACATTGGTGTCGTTCGTGTCAATCATGATGAATCCGTTGTTCTGCAGCGTGTCAGAGCCTATCACGGTCGTGTTCGTGACCGATGAGCCGCCTGCTCCGCAGAGGATAAGCTCTGAGAGCACCAGGCCGCTCACTGAGACCGGCACACTTGAGTAGAATATCGGCCTTCCGCCTGAACCCGTGAGGTTCGAGACGGTATTGTTGCAGAAGGAAGCAGAGGCTCCGGTAGCCAGGTTGTTGTAGAGATCGAACTGCGAATTCTCCTGCGCGAAGCTGTCGGTTATATTATTGCCCTGGCTGCCGTCGAGCCAGAATCCATCGGTATTGTTGGAGGCATTGTTTCTGGCGAGGGTGTTGTTGGAGCTGGCGAGGAAATAGAAACCGTATTGGGAGTTGTTATATACCGTATTATTGGTGAAATTGTTGTGGCTGGAATTCGTGTCCGATGAGAAACCATATTGACGATTGCTGTAAGCAACATTGTTGATGGCACTGCTGTAGGAGGTATTGGAAAACGAGAAACCGTTTTTGGAGTTATTATAGGCGCTGTTGTTTGTAAGATTGACACTGGAATATGAAAGGAAATAGGCTCCAGATTGGGTGTTCGAGTAGGCTGTGTTATTATATAGGGTAATATTAATGCCAAGGTATGGGTAGAATCCGTGATAATTCCTATATGCAGTATTATTTACGAATATGACGTTATTGGAATTGGTTGATGTCGCGAAACCGGAATTGACATTGTTGTGGGAAGAGCTATTGGTGATGTTAATATTCGAGCTGGAAAAGATGGAGAAACCATGTTGGGAGTTGTTGTAGGAGAAGTCATTGGTGAGAGTGCTGTAATTGGAACCAGAGAAGAGGTAGAAACCGGTATCGGAGTTGTTGTAAGCGGAGTTATTGGTAATGATATTGCTGGGGCCGGAGTAGAAGTAGAAACCGAATTTGATGTTGATGTATGCTGAGTTGTTAGTGAGATTGTTGTTGCTGGAGTTCAACTCAAAATAGAAACCACTCTGAGTATTGTTGTACGCAAAGTTATTGGTGAGGTTATTGGTGGAGCTGTTGGAAAACGAGAAACCGTTTTGGGAGTTGTTATGGGCGAAGTTGTTGGTGAAGGTGTTGTTGGAGCTTTTTAGGAGGTAGAAACCATTCTGGGCGTTGTTGTAGGCAGTATTGTTGATGAGGGTGTTGTTGGAAGTTGAATTGAGACAGAAACCATGATAGGAATTGTTATATGCAGTGTTACTGGCAAGGGTGTTGTTGGAGCTGGACAAGAGGTAGATACCATATTGGGTATTGTTGTAGGCGGAGTTGTTCGTGAGGGTGTTGTTGGAACTGGAATAGATATAGAAACCATGAATGAAGTTGCTATAGGCGATATTGCTGGTGAGAGTATTGTTGTTGGAATTGGAATAGACGTAGAAACCGTATTTGGTGTTGTTGTAGGCAATGTTGTTGGTGAGGATGCTGTTGTTGGAGCTTGCAGAGAGGAGGAAACCGTATTGGGAGTTGTTGTAGGCGGTGTTGTTGGTGAGGATGCTGTAGTTGCTGCGGGAGATATAGATACCATCCCGGGAGTTGCTGTGGGCAGCATTATTGGTAAATATGTTATTATTGCAGCTGGGATCAATCATGAAACCATCATATGAGTGGTTGTAAGCGGAGTTGTTGGTGAAGATATTGTTGCTGGAACTTGAGTAGAGGTAGAAACCAGTATCGTTGCTGTTGTAGGCAGTGTTGTTGGTAAGGGTGTTGTTGGAGCTGGCAAAGAGGCAGAAACCAGCATAGAAGGTGCTGTAGATGGAGTTGTTGGTGAAGTTGTTATTATTGGACTGGAAGACGTAGATACCTCTAGTATAGTTGGATATGATAAAATTGCTAAAGTTTCCTCCAGTGGTCCCATTGACGTAGATTCCGTATGTATTGGTTGTGCCATTGCCAGTGGTTGAGTATCCTTGTCCGTTGAAGTTCACGTTGTTCGTGTTTATCGTGAAGCAGGTAGAACCATTGATGCTTACATTGCCGAGCAGTGTTCCGTTCGATGTCACATTCCCGCATCCATAATATGGGATACTCCTGTTTGTTTCATTCGTGATGGTATAAACTCCGGCTATACCCGCCCAGCCCTTTGCCGAGTAGGTGTGATTGAAGACAGTATTGGCATACGTGATGTTGTACGTGCAGGAAAGATTACCTGGAGAGACCGTACCGGTGTAATTTGCGCCATCTATTTCTATCTTACACGCATCCATCGCTAAGTCGGCAGACATGTTGAACTGGATGGGATAGATGAAACTATTGGTATTGTTTTGGGGTGTCTGACCGGTGAAATACGGGCTTATGGCTGATGCTGTTCCTATGGCTAGGAGGATTACGAGGGCATGCATCAGCAGTTTCTTCATCCATTCCACCCACGACACCCAAGGCTAACGCAGGCGTGTTTAAAAAAATATACCTATCTTGCGGAATTCTCCTGCCGACGAGGTTACGTGGTCTATAGACCACGGCCCCGTCGGCTCACTTAAATACAAAAAGGTTCACCGCGAGCCCTTTTTCAAGAGCGGAGCTCTTGGAAAGCTGATGGCCGCTCACGGCCATCGGATGGGCTCGCGCGAGTGAACAAATCGCCGACGAGGTTGCATGGTCTTCGGACCATGGCCCCCGTCGGCTCACTTCGTTCGCCGACGAGGAGATTTGAACTCCTGATCCACGAGGGAACACGCTTACTGGATAGTTTCTGCTGCCTTTTGAAAAGGCAAATTCCAGGCTTACGCCAAAGCATCCAACAACGGATACTTCTGTGTGCGCACTACCAGATTATGCGACGTCGGCATGAAACGAAGTTTCATGCGACGCCCCAATGGACGGAACGCCGTCCATTGCGACGTCGGCGTGAATACATATGTCGTATCTTAGCCGGCGTCCATTGAACGAATAGTTCAATAGGGCGTCGGCGTGAAAACAGATGTCTCACATTAGCCGGCGGTCATTGATCGATAAAATCAATAGGACGTCGGCGTAAATACAACTGTTGTTTCTGAAAAATAGAAACAAACCGCTTAAGAAACTTCATTTTGCCGGAAAGACGTCCGCCTCTCTTTAAAATCATTGGCCGCGAACATTATTCAGAGAGGTAATCTTCATGTCCCTGAAACAAACCGACCCGGCAGTATTCGGGCTTATCGAAAAAGAGATGGAATACCAGAAAAAGACGCTCAGGATGATCGCTTCCGAGAACTACGCGAGCAAGGCAGTGATGGAAGCTACCGGCTCAGTACTCACGAACAAATACGCCGAAGGCTACCCGAACAAAAGATACTATGCCGGCAACCGCTACATCGATCAGATAGAGATACTGGCGATAGAGCGCGCGAAGAAGCTTTTCAATGCCGGCCATGCGAACGTGCAGCCCCATGCAGGCGCATGCGCGAATATCGCCGCCTTCTATGCGTTCCTGGATGTCGGGGACAAGTTCATGGGCCTCGACCTCGCGAACGGCGGCCACCTCACGCACGGCTCCCCGGTCAACTACTCAGGAAAATGGTTCAGGCCCTGCGCCTACACAGTGGACAGGAAAACCGAATCGCTCGATTATGAGGACATAAGGAAACGGGCGAAGGCGGAAAAGCCGAAGCTCATCATCTGCGGCTACACCGCATACCCGCTCATAATCGATTTCAAGGCGTTCCGGGAGATATGCGACGAGGTCGGCGCGGTGATGATGGCGGATATCAGCCATTTCGCAGGGCTCGTGGCAGGAGGCGCGTACCCTTCCCCGGCGCAGTATGCGGATGTCATAACAACGACCACGCACAAGACATTGCGTGGACCAAGAGGCGCGATGATAATGTGCCCTGAGAAGAATGCGCAACGGATCGACAAGGCGGTCTTCCCCGGCATGCAGGGCGGGCCTCTCGAGCATTGCATCGCTGCCAAAGCGGTCTGCTTCCAGGAAGCGCTCCAGCCGGAATTCAGGGATTACGCGGCCAGGATAGTGAGGAACGCGAAAGCGCTTTGCGACGGGCTCTCGGCCGGCGGATTGCGGCTTGTCGCAGGCGGCAGCGAGACCCACCTCGTCCTCGTGGACCTCACGCCCAAGGGCATAACAGGGAAAGACGCGCAGATAGCGCTCGAGGAAGCGGGCATAATAACGAACAGGAATGCTATCCCCTACGACCCCAGGCCTCCGTTCGTGACAAGCGGGCTCAGGGTCGGAACCGCAGCCCTCACCACCAGGGGGATGAAAGAGGGCGAGATGGCGGAGATCGCGCGCATGATCGTGAAGGTCATCGAGAGTCCGAACGACAGCGCGCTGAAACTGAAGGTCCGGGGCGAAGTCGAAGGGATGTGCGACAGGTTCCAGGTATATAAGAATTAGAAGGGGAGAAAAGGATTAGAAGGAAAATTCCAAATCCGGATTCAGCAGCAGGAGCATTTCCTTCCATGCTTCTTCGCTTTCGGTTTTGATTTCTTCCTGGCTGTTTTCTTTTTTGTTGCCATAAAACTCACCTTGGTGGAGAAATGCGGGCAAGAATTATAATGATAGCGCCATTTCTGGAGAGTTGTTTGCATATCTTGTTCCCTAAAAATTGTGATTGCCTTCATTAGTAAGGCCATATTGGTATACCTTAGGAGCTCTGCTGGAAGTTGTACTGACCAATCTCCTTTAAAAAATCTTTTCGGCCTTTTTGTTCGAGCGATCGTAGTCTAGTGGTAGGATTTGAGCTTCCCAAGAAACTTTTTTGGGGTACCTAAAAAGTTTCATCAAAAAATGGTTTTTGAGGAAAAAGCTCACGACCCGGGTTCGAATCCCGGCGATCGCAATAACCAAAGGTTATGGGACACCAGAAGCTTTGCTTCTGATTGTCGCAAAATTAAAACTACTGGTCCTCGCTGACGCCTGCCTTCTGGTAGAGCTTCACCATCTTGCTCTTGACAGTGACGGGGATCGGGACTGCGACCTCGACCAGCTCGACCGTGATCTCGTCCTTCGCCTCGTCGATCTTCACGACCTTGGCGCGCTCGCCCTTGAACGGGCCCGAGGACATCTCGACCACGTCGCCGGGCTCGATCACCACGGTCTGCTGCTTCTCGGCCTTGACAAGGTTCTCGATCTCGGTCACCGTGAGCGCCCTTTTCAGGATGCCTTTCACGTGCTTGACCTTCTGGATGAGCTTGACGATCGTGTTCTCGTCCGCACCCTCCACGAAAAGATAGCCCTTGACGTTCTCCACATAGACGATCGAGTAGATGTCGAGCTTCTCGGCCCTGGACTTCTTCATGAGTATCTCTGCGAGTATCTTCTCCTGTCCGGATGTGACGCGTATTGTCGTTATCATGGGTTCACCTTACGAGACCTAACACTATCGACACTACAAAGCCCACGAACCCGAAGAGAAGCATCCCGAGCGCGGTTATGCGCGCCACCTGCGAGTACTCCTCCCCGGTGGGTTTGCGGGAGATGTACATGATCCGTATGCATCTTTTCAATAGTTCGGATATGTCCAAGATATCACCTTAACCTATGAGATCGAGATCCAGATTCTCCACGTCTTCCTGCTCTTTCACTACCTGTTTCGGGAAGCGCACGCCTGCGAGAACGACCAATACGCGCATGGAGGTTTTCTTGATGTTCGGGTCTATCCTGGCGCCCCATATTATGTGCGCTGCCGGGCTTATGCGCCGCGCGGTCTCCCCGACGACGTATTCCGCCTCCTTCAGGCTCATGTCATCCCCGCCCACGACGTTTATGAGCGCCCTTCCCGCCATGCTCACATCGGCATCGAGCAGGGGCGAGTTGAGGGAGGTTTCCACAGCCACGCGGGCGCGATCCTCCTTCTTCGCGTCGAACGAGGCCTCGCCGAGGCCTATGACCGCGAACCCGCCCTCGCTGAGTATGGTCTTCAGGTCGGCGAAATCCACGTTGACCAGGCCGGCCTTGGTGACGAGCTCTGCTATGCCTTTGACCGACCCTGCCAGCACCTCGTCGCAGACCTTGAACGCCGTATTCAACGGAAGGTCCGGGACTAGATTGAGGAGCCGGTCGTTCTTGATGACTATGACGGTATCGCAGCTCTTCTTGAGCTTCTCGAGGCCTGCGAGGGCGTTCTCCATGCGGACCTTGCCCTCTGACGAGAACGGCAGCGTCACTACCGCGACCGTCAGGGCGCCCATGCTCTTGGCAGACTCAGCGATGAGCGGCGCGCTTCCTGTGCCGGTGCCGCCGCCCAGGCCGCACGTCACGAAAACCATGGCCGGCTCCTTGAGCGAGTCTTTGATGTCGGTTATGGATTCCTTCGTCGCCTCTTCCCCGATAAGGGGGTTGCTGCCGGCGCCGCGGCCCTTGCTTGTCTTCTTGCCCAGCAGGACCTTCTTGTTCGCTCGGACATGGAGCAGGTGCCTGGCATCTGTGTTCATGGCGATGAGGTTCACGCCCTGGATGCCCATCTGGAAAAGGCGGTCGAGCGTGTTGCTGCCGCTCCCACCCGATCCCACGACGTAGATGTTCTGGTGGCTCTCTTGTATGAACTTGAGTATCTCCTCGTCATCTTGGGATTTGGGTACCACGTCCTGGAGAATCTTTCTTTCCACGAAGTTCTCTGAAACGGCTGAAACGGGCGCGGGAATTGAAGGCTCCACAGTATCACCTAGGCAGAATTTGCTGTCTAGAGGTTGGGTGAAAGGTATTAAATATGTGATGCAGAAGACGAGGGGATTTGCCTTCCGGCAAGCCTTCCGACAATCCAGCCAATCGACGAACAATCGGCAAAGATTAATAGACTCGCGCGCAAAATCAGCATGTGGAAGAGGAGAATATAACATTCCAGGCGCCAAAAGGCATCTTTTTCAATCCCGCGATGCGGTTCTGCAGGAGCATGTCATCGCTCGCTGTCGGCGCTATCGGAGCTATCGGCACGATCGGAGCGAACGACAAGATTGGTGCGAACGGCACGGCTAGCGCGGGCATCGAGATCATAGACGCCTTCTCGGCCTCGGGCATACGCGGCATAAGATACGCCAAGGAGAACAGGGACGTATCAGGCCTTACCTTCATCGACATAGAGAAAAGAGCCATCGCCGCGGCGAAGAAGAACGCTAAGGCGAACAAGCTCAAGGCCGCGGGAGTGGCACTGAACATCTCGCGGGCGGCATTCGAGCACACCGCGGATTTCATCGAGATCGACCCATTCGGAACCCCGAGCCCGTACCTGGCAGATGCCATGCGTTTCCTCAACAACAGGAAGGAGGCTTATCTCTCAGTCACTGCCACCGACGTCGCGGTCCTGTGCGGCGGCAAACTCGCGGCCTGCATGAAGAACTACCAGGCGCGGCCGCTCAACTGCACGTTCACGCACGAGATTGGCTTGCGGATCATGATACGCAGGATCGTGGATGTTGCTGCTGAATTCAACATGGGCGCAGAGCCCCTCGCCTCGTTCTCTGACCAGCATTATCTCAAGAGCGTGCTGAAGCTGAAAAGAAGCGCCGAGGCGGCGTTCGAGAGCCAGAAAAAAGCGGGTCACATCACGCTCTGCAGGATATGCGGATGGCGGAAGGAAGCGCAGTTTCCAGTTCCTAACTGTGAGTTTTGCGGTTCTGAAAATGCGGAACCCGAAACCACCCCAAAACCCGGAACCCAGAACTCAAAACCCGGCATCGACTGGGCCGGCCCGCTGTGGCTGGGCGAACTGCATGACCGGGGATTCATCCGCGCCATGAAGGGCCTGAACAACAAGAGAGATTATGCAGACAAGGAAAAGATCGGGAAATTCTTCTCGCTGATGGAAGGCGAAGTCGGTATGCCGCCGTATTATTACAACCTGCACGAGATCTGCAAGCTGCACAGGATCCAGCCGGTCCCGAAATTCGATGACGTCCTGGAAAGGCTCGCCACGCGCGGCTTCAAGGCAACACGCACGCACTTCTCCCCGATCTCTATCAAGACCGACGCGCCCTTGCATGACATCATGGAGGCCTCAGGATGGAAAAACTGATCAAAGGCACCGGTGTCAAGGACAGTGCCGGGTTCTCGGAAAAGAACGCCTATTGCGATTTCTCCGCCTTCGTCAGGAAAGGCCACGAGGAATGCGGCGACTCTGCTTTCATCTACTGTAACGAGAAAAAATTCATAGCCGGTGTGTTCGACGGAGTGAGCGGAGAGGCTGGCGCTGCTGAAGCATCCTCCCGCGTTGCGCAAGCAGTGATGGATTTCCTGAAGAAAGAGAAGAAAGCGGGCGAGGATTGCATGAAAGGGGCGATGAAGGAGGCGAGCCTCGCCATAGAGCGGGGATATACGACCGCCACTGTGCTGTTCATGGAAAAGGACGGCTCGTTCGCCATAGGCTCGGTCGGAGACTCCATAGCGTACGGGATAAATACGAAAGGCGAGCTGGGCACCGAGATACCGCAAAGCCGGCTTGTCGGGAAAGACCACTCGATATTCAAATACCTGTATTTCAGGAACATCGTGACCTCTGTCATCGGCCCTTCTGGAAGCGATATTGACCTGCATATACTCACAGGCAAGCTGAAAAAAGGCGAGATCATCATACTCGCTACAGACGGCGTCAGCGACAATCTTTATTTCAAGGTAAAGGAAGGATACGTATCGGACACATCTGGGACCGCCGACCTCCATGATATCGTGGAGAAAGAAAGAGAACCGAACAAAATCATCAAGCGGATCTCTTCCGAGATAATAAAGAGGATGGCGTCGGGGAAATCGGAGCAGGCCGACAAGATGCTGGTGCCCAAGACGGATGACATCGCGATTGTCGCGGTACGGCATATATGACTTATTTATATTTGATGGCTGCCAATCCTGCTCATGAGCAACCTCACAACGACATTGCTGGCGGCCATAGGCATCGCTTTCGTGCTCCAGCTCATGTTCCCTTTCTTCACCGACGCGCTCGACTTCGATCCTGCGCTCGCGCTCACGCAGCCGTGGCGGTTCATCACCAGCATATTCCTGCATGCCAGCCTGCTGCACATATTCTTCAACACGTACGCGCTTTTCATGTTCGGAAGCCTGCTCGAGAGGAAGGTTTCGGGCCTCGAATACCTTATCGTGTTCTTCGGAGCCGGCCTTGCCGGCGGCATCTCCTATTACATGACCTATATGCTGGGCATGACAACAATGCCTGCGCTTGGCGCGAGCGGGGCGATCTATGGCATCATGGGCGCCACCGCGATCCTCCTTCCGGAGATACGGTTGTTCATGCTCTTCTTCCCCATGTCGATAAGGCAGGCTGCGGTCGTATGGATAGTCCTGGAATTCCTGGGAACCTTCGACACCTCCAGCGGGATCGCGAGCGCTGCGCACCTGGGCGGGCTCCTCTTCGGGCTGGCATGCGGCTGGTACCTGCAAAGACAAAGGAGATACGAAGTACCGGAATTCACGTGGACCGGAACGGTCTGAAGGCACAGAACGCGAAACCCGGAACTCGAAACCCATCAGAAATGACTTCAGATAAAGGCTTTCAGGGCAGTCTTATTGTCCGTTGTAGATACCAGCGCATAGGTCAATTCCGGACTGAACGCCACCAGGAACACATACGATATGTTGATTCCCTTCTCCGCAATCTTGGACGACACATATGCGAAAGTGCCCGGCTTGTTCTCAATCACGACGAGAAGGACCTCCTTCTCGATGGCGCGTATGCCGAGCTCCCTGACCCTCGCCCTGACCTTCGGAAGGTCTGGATTCTCGATGACGATGTGTGTGTTTATGCCGCGTTCCTCGGGAGGCAGGACGATGGCCCTGATACCCGCTTTCTCGAACGACTTGGCGAGATCCGACATCACCTTGTACGAAGGTTTCTCCAGGAACAGTTCTGTGACGATACGGTTTTTCTCCATGGTTGCACCGGCAGATAGTGCGCTGTTAATGATAATAAATGTTCGTTTTTATATGGATTTTTTATATGGTTTATATGGATGTTTTATATATGTGGCGGGGATATCCTTGCCATCTGGTGCATCTGGTACAGTCTGGCACAATGACTAAATAGCGGACGGCGGCAACGCGGCGATGGGATGACATGGGAATCGGAGAACTGATCGGCAACATGCTCAGAGGCAACCCGCAGCAATCCAAAGGCCAGTCGCGCCCCTGCCCGAACTGCGGGCAGACCATAAACCTCGGCATGGAGCGGTGCCCGCAATGCGGGGTGCGCATCAAAAGCATGTTCAGGCGCAAATGCCCCAGGTGCGGGAGCCTCAACGAGCTGGACGTGAAAAAATGCTCCAAATGCGGATACGATTTCGATGCGGAATCAGAAAGGGCTAAAAAAACGTTTTATGTATGTCCTATCTGCGGGTACAGGATGGAATCGCTCTATACGTCATGCCCGGCCTGCAACACACGTTTCATGTGACTTAAATGGCTGAATCATCTTTCAAGCAAGAGAAGAAGGCAGATACGGAAGCGCCAAAGAAGAAATTCATGCACCTGCTTGACGAGGAGAATGTCGAGATCAAGAGGCTCACCAACGAGGACATCGAAGACTGCGTCAAGGTGATGCGGAAATGCGCTTTCGATGTCACGGAAGTGGAGGTAGGCAACATAATCAACTACGGCAAAAGCTTCGGCGCGACCGTCAACCGCATGATCGTGGGCGTGGGACTTGCCTGGCCGGCGCATCTCGACCTGGAGAACAAGACGATAACGAGCGGAGATCCGAACGCGCTCTACCTGGAGGATCCCGCGGTGCTCCTCGCTTACGAGGGAAGGGGGGTGCGGAGGATACTGCTCGCCGAGCGGGAGAAGGAAGCCGCATCGACCGGCCTCAGGTATACCATAGGCTACCTGTACGAGGACATCCCCAAAGAGAACATAGCGCACTACATACTCGAGGCTGGAAGCACCCTCGAGAAACTTTACCTTTCCGAAGGCTACACGTTCTTCAGGACCGAACGCGGCATACTGGCGTTCAAAAAACAGGATGCTGGGGCCTCACGAAAGGAGAAGCAGGACCCCGGAAACCCCGAGTGACCGCATCCTCTTGTTTATCTCCGGAAGCCGCCTGATGAATCTTTGCGTGTTGGCCACGGAGACATAGGCCTTGCCTCCGATAATCGACACCTCCGCGCCCTGGAAGCCGATCGATTCCAGGTACCGCTTCACCACCGCTGCCTTCCGGTGCGCACGGACCTGCCCTACCTTCCTCGCGGACCTGGCCTTGTCCCAGTTCGGGAGGCCGAGCTCCTTGGCGAGCAGGCGGATCTCTGCCTTGGATATGCTGGTTTCGAGGATCGGGCTGTGGATGCCTGCCTCCCTTACCGCTGTGACGCGCCTGCTGTCCTCGCTTTGCCCTGCGTCCCGGAGCGCCCTGCGGAGTATGGCACGCATGGCGAGGCTTTTGAGCGAAGAGTACAGATGGGAATTCCTGGGGGGAGGGGACGATTGCCTGGCCGCGGGAACGCGCAGCTCGGATGATCGGGCCTGGCGCCTGGCGCCCATGACCTTGGCCACCCTGCCGGCCATCGAGAGCTCGCCTTTGGGATAATAATCCGAGAGCATCTTCACCGAGAGCGCCTTCTCGCCGAGCTCCTCGCGGCATATCCTCATGAGGAACGAGTTGTCGACCATCCCGGCGCAGGAAGCGAGCGAGCTGTCCAGGCGCCTGATGTGTCTCCGCAGTTCCTCAAGCTTGCGCTCGACGCTTTTCTCCATGGATTCTTTTTCAATGAATAGGATTATTAAGGTGGCGCGGGACAAACCTTCCATGCGCATACTCGCAGTGCTTTTTCTCACGCTCATTGTCATGAATGCAGCTGATGCTGATGTAGCCGCAGCCACTGGTTGCCAGGGAAGCATCTCACAGCGCGTGCCTGCGGTCGTGGGGAATGGCGGCGGCCTGGTCAATGTCTCGATCGCCATGTCACCCCCTGTGAATGGGGCCGGCATATACGCGAGGGTCTTCCCGCGCATCGGCACAACCACCCAGCAATCCCTTGACCAGGCGATAAACTACGCCTTCGTAGCATCGGACAGAACGATGGACTGCGATGTGCTCGTATCTTTCAACCCCGAGGGCGAAACCGATTACATAGACGGGCCGAGCGCAGGGACCGCGCTCACGGTGATGACCTACGCGTTGCTCCAGAACAAGACGATGAGGAACGACACCATAATCACCGGCACCATAGAGGACATGGGCGCCGTGGGCCCTGTGGGCGGGCTTTACGAGAAGGCCAAGGGCTCGGCGCTCGCAGGAGCGAAATACTTCATCACCCCGATCGAAGGATTCTACGAAGCGCTCATACTCAAGAAAGTGCAGAGCGATTATGGCATCAGGATAATACAGGCTACGAAGGTCTCGGATGTCATCGGGTTCATGCTGGATAACCGGAGCATAGAGCAGGACGGGCTGATGCCTGTGACAAGGCCGGCGCTGTCGCTCCCGCCGTATGCGGCGAAAGGGCTCGCGAGATTCATCAACATATCCCGGATGACCATAGATAATGAGAAACAAACCCTCGCATCCATCACCGGAACGGACAACGACTCGATCGCCATAAGGGAGTTCTTCGGGAACGAGACAGACCGGCAGGAGAAGCTGCTTGCCCAGGGGTATGTGTTCAGCGCTGCCAATGAAGCGTTCCTGGACTACATAGACCTGCTCACCATCAAAGGCATACTCTCGGGCGATGCAGACCTCGCGAGGCGCAAGGGCGAGCTCGGAACCTGCCTTACCTCGATAAAAAGGCCCGCGCTCACAACGGATAATTTCGAATGGGTGGTCGGCGCTGACCTCCGGCAGGCCTGGGCGTACGACAAATTCGACAGCGTGGATGCCACCAGCAATGCGCTCGAAGACGAGAAATTCGCCATGCTCAACGACCTCGCCTACGGCACTGCATGGTGCCATGTGGCTAAATCGCTCCTGGCTTCCGCGCCCCAAGGCGGAGCGGCCGTAGATGAGAGCGCGTGGAGCAAGCTCGCGCTCGACAAGATAAACGAGGCGAAAGCGCTCAACCCGCAGAAACCGGAGAGCGTGTCCAGGCTGAACATAGCGCAGAAATCATACGGTGCCGGACGGTTCGGGGCGGCGATATACGATGCGGAATACGTCATCAACAACGAGAACAATGCCTTAAACGACACGGACATCGGCGCGCTCGTCTATGAGAACCGCACCTCGCTCTGGGGCAACGTGTACCAGTCCCACGCCGTGTTCCTCTACCGCCAGAATGAGACCCAGGTCTCGTACACGACCGCGAGATTCGCCAGCATGCTGGACGCCGTGACTGCAGAGATGAACGCGATGATGGCCGGCGGGAATAACGTCACAGTATCCGTACCGGAAGCGCCTGCGCCGCCTCCGCAGGCCGATATTACCAGCTTCGCGGCGAGCGCGTTGCTATTGTCAATCTTTTTATTGATTGTCGTGATAATAGCACTCACAAGGCGAACAGATGGAACCAAACGTAAAGAACCTGGCACGGCTTATAGAGCTAAACAAAAGAAGGGCGGAACTGGAGTTCAAGTCCAGCGTCCTGGGCCAGGATTGCAGAAAAGAGCTAAGTGAAGTGGCTGCTGAAGCCGAGAAGCTCGCAGTTGTCGCTATTGTCTTGCCTAATCAGAAGAAGCTCGATGAATTCGCAGCGTCCCTTTCGACTTATACGCCCGAGCAGATGAAGGAAGCGCTGGCGAGCAGGAGCGGAAAGGCGTACGAGACGCTGCAGGAGCGCGGCGCGATAGTGAAGCAGAATTACGAGAACAGGGTGGAGATCGCCAAGCTGATGATGGAGATGCAGAAGCTGACTGCGGATGAGAGGGCGGGGTTGTCAGGCGCCATAAGCGATGGTAACGTTACAGAGAGCATACTGCTTTCGAGCAGCGATGACGCGGGACGGGTGCGGATAGCCAGGTTCATGCGGCGCTGCGGGATAGCGTGCATGGCATCGGGCAAGGACATCGTGGCTGGGGAGGATGGGTGGAACGAGGTCAGGCTGATCATATCGAACCGCGCGGTATGGGTGAGAGAGGACGTGCGGGCGAAGCTCGAGGATAATTTGAAAAAGACCCAGGGCGTGAGCATGAAGGTGCAACTGCGGAACGCGGAGAGGCAGGTGCTGGTGTTCGACGAAACGCAGGAAAAGGATTTTGAAACGTTGCAGAAGGAATACCTGGAATTGCTGAAGGAACAGGACGAACTACTCAAAGATTTCAACCGGGAAGAGGGCTAAATCCTCAACAAATCTTTCAAAAGCGCGCCTACTGATTCGGCATCTCCGTCGTCCAATACCCCGAGTTTTTTAATCAATCTGCTTTTGTCTATTGCGGTTATCTGGAAGATCAGAACGACGCTTTCTTTTTCCAGTCCGTTTTTAATGGTTGGCTCAATGAGGAGTGTGTACGGTAGGTTGTCCCTCTCAAGAGAACCAGTTAGCGGAATCACCACTGCCATTCCGATGTGGTCTAGGTCTCTCCAGATAATGGATGGTCGTTCCTTTTTCTGTTCGTGGCCTCTGGAACCTCCGAAGTCTGTCTGCCAAATATCTGCCTTGGAATGGCCCGTCATTATTTCACTTTAGTACTTGTTGTCAGAAACTGTTGCGCTCTCAATCTCCTTGAACTCAGCTTTCATCTCACGGATCTCTTTTTCTGTTGCCGGGAAAAGCTGCTTCGCTCTCGAGACACCGACGGCGATCTTTGCTTCAGAATAGAACGGCTTGAGTTTTTTCAATTCTGCAAGTGCTTCTTTACCTCTCATGCCACATTCTTTTGAAAGAAAAGCATACGTGGCCATTATTTCAAGCAGGGTTGGATCTAGGTTATTGCTTGCATCCGCAACCTTTGCAATGAGCCCCTTTTCCTTCGCTGAAATGGTATAGTTAGTTTTCAAACTTTCAACAATCCCCTTATTTCCATATAAATCATTTGTCAAATCCGGTGAATATGGGCCTCTGACATATAGAGAAAAACGGTAGCCCATGTCGAAACCTAGCAATTTAAGGAGGCACGTCGTTTTCTGGACAACCAGCTTATCTTCAAAGTTTTCAACTTTTAGTTTTTTATCCAACTCTTTCATGCAAGCGATGACTTTTTCCAAATTCCCCATGTTCTCCCCTCACTAAATTTTTTTGAGCCACACTCTGGCCGTATTAAGCGCTTCCTTCCCATCACTAGTTATGTGGTAAGATGCCATGTCCTTATTTCCAAGCTTCACGGGTTTTTCTTGTAAATACCCCATTTCTTCCAATGCCTTGAGGTTTGAATAAAGGACTCCATCTTCCATCTCCAGCCCAGCTTTCAGTTCCCTATATGCAGCGCCATCTAACCCAAGGTTTTCCAAAGACTCCAGAATGAGAAGCCGCGGGACTGAAATTAGCTTGGGATTGAGCGTGTGCGCTTCATGTACGAGCGCCAGTATCCCATTTTCCATGAAAGGTTATGCCCACGATAGGTTTAAATATCCTTCTTTGCTATTATCTTTTAAAAAAAAGCAAATCACAAAGTTGGAATTGCCAACGAGGTGAATATTGTGGTAAATCGATATCGGTCTGGCAGGATTGCAGAAGGGAAGGTCGCTCGCGACCTCGCAGATAAGGGTTTCAAGAATATTCGTATGAGTGCTGGAAGCCGCGGACCTGCAGATATTTATGCAAGAAAGGACGGGGTTAAATACTACGTCCAAGTAAAAAGTGGCGGAGCCCGTCTTGACAACGAAGGGAGGCGGGACCTAAGAGAGATGGCGCGGGAGCGGGGTGGTGTTGCAGTCTCCGTCCATAGAAGCGAGGGACAACAGAGATGGCAGTTCCTGGGCAACTGGAGTAGGAAGAAGAGGTGATATGGATGTCCAAAAGTGAAGATCATATACTGCTCGGGGCACTGTTTGGTTTTGGGGCGTATGTTGCCGCCAAGCGCGCGCAGGGCGAAGAGGTAAACTGGGGAAACGCAATAGGCTGGGGCGTCATGGGAGCAGGAGTAGCAACCCTTCCGGACGTTATCGAGCCGGCTTATGGCCCTAACCACCGGTCTTTTGCGCACAGTCTGACTGCTGCCGGGCTCGTTACCTGTGTGGCTAAAGAGACTTGGGGGCAGGGTGCGGCTTCACCAGAACAAAAAGCGGCAGTTGCTTCGCTTGCTGCGGCATATCTCAGCCATCTGCTCGCCGACTCTGCCACGCCAGCAGGTATTCCGATTTTATGAGGTGAAAATATGCCGTTTAAATTTGAAAATCTGGATGGGATAACTAGGAATTTAATGAAAAATGAAGTTCAATTAGATGTCTCAAGAGGTCTTCTTTATTTCAGTCAGAGATTTAATCAATATGGCAAACAAAACTATCCGAATCTGCTTTTAACTGCGATAGAAGCAGGTACAGAGCATACTCTGGCTGAAGCGTTGAGAATAGGTTGTTTTGAAGCTATGGAGACGAGACGCACCCCAAAAGGAGAAGTTAGTCTAGCCAAAGTGCCAGAAAATGCACCAGAGATACTCGCCGAAGGAGAATTTAACCGATTTTATATTAGGGCACTATGCTTAAGGTTAATTAATGGTGAAACAGGGCGGTTAGAAATATATCGTGCCAAAGAAGTGAGCCATCCGAGGTCCGATTCACAACAAATGATAGGCAAAATCGTCGATCCGCGAATACTTTTAAACGATTTGCGTGAGAATCTTGGTACGGATACGGCCCTCGGTCTACCTGCAGGACCCAATTCTGGTTTAAGTGTAAGAATCAAAAAGTAACCTTGAGAGGCAATTACTATGAAGTATGGATTACTTGCGCTGTTGGCTTTGGGATTATTATTTGTTGGTTGTTTGGGCAGTGCCGCTTTCAAGCCAGATATCATATTTCAGCTTGATAGGAATGTTGTAGATGTGAATAACGGTAATATCACGGACTATTATGTAACCGCTACAACAACACGAAACGATAATAATCCTACACCAACGGTCCTAACATTAAAATTCAAGAATAAACCAGATATCTACGCTGTCAATCCAACCGGGCAGCGAATTGAAACTCTTAGTACCAAATCACTATACGGTCAAGGGGCAAGGGATACGCCACAGTTTAAGATTTTCGGGAGAAGTAATCTTGCTACCGGCACAGATACTTTAGATGTTGAACTGGATTGGAATGGCACGACATTATCTACACAAACGATAACTGTGAACGTCGAATAAATTAATACTTTTGAGCTACGTGGTGCACAGTGTGAATGGCCGTTTAACAAGAATAAATTTGAAAGAGATTGCACTAATTATCGGAGTGCCACTTATAGTATTCGGATATCTATTTATTAAAATTTTTAATTCTTCAGACAACTCCACTGGAATAAGTTTAATTTTGCTTATATTTGCATTTGTAGGAGAAAAATACTATGTCGGCAGAATGAGCATATTGCCAAATGCTGTTTTACTTTGTTTTTTCGGTTTAATTCAGTGGAATCAGCTCCCCCAGATCTTACAACTCTATGCATTAGGCGGAATAATATTTGGGGGCCTGGCCCTTTTTTCGTATAAGCTGGGTATTTCTCTTGGTGGGGTTTTTAGACGTCTCGCATATGGTCTTTATAGCTTAAAATCTATAATGCCGATTTATTTGACTGGAATGTTAATCGGATTAAATTCATTATTATCAGTTATTCTTTGGATGGTTCTGTTCTCATATAGTTGGTGGGTGGCCCTAACAAAATTAGGGCACAAGAACCCGCTTGATCTCAAACAGTCTTTTTAAGTATTTCAAAAAAGAAAAAAACTTTATCTAATATGAGGTCCACCTCGAGCCATACGTCAGATATTAACGAGTACTACTGCATCCTTGATCTCAATTCCTTGCCCATATACGGCCCTATAAGTCCGTATCCGTGCTTCCGGTAATACTCACGCACGCCTACGCCGCTAATCACAATCATCTTCGTCTTGCCGAATTCGCGCGCAATTTCCTCCGCTTCCTTGAGGAGTTTCGCTCCTATGCCGCGATGCTGGACCCTTCCGCTCGCTGAAATCGGCACTTCTGAACCGTACACATGCAACTCCCGAATCAGCGCCGTCTCAGCATCTATCTCCTTCCTCAAGCTCGCTGGCGGGAATCTCAACCGAGTGAATCCTGCGATAAGCCCTTCTTCATTCCCAACTTGTTGGGAATTGACGGCCGAATGAGCGAACCACCCGCTGCTTTCAGTGGGAGCTCTTCGACCGGCTTGATTCTCGTACGACAGGAAAATCTCTTTTCCTTCTCCGGCATCGTAGTCGAATCTTTTCATGCTGAAATCAGAGAGCTCGGCGCCACCCCTGAGGCCAATCTCACGCGAGCGTATCTCCAGAGGCACAATACCTTTCTCCTTCAATCGCGCTTCCACGAATTCGCGCAGGTTGCTTTTAGCGACGCCTTTCTCTATCTTCTGGAGCGGGATGTCGCGCTGGATGCGCATGACGCGGACGTACTTCGGGATGTACCTGTACGCTTCTGCTATAGTATCAGCCGCCTCCTCAGTGGTGTATGGCTCGTACTTCCCTTCCTTGAACCAACGCTCCAGTTCAGTGCCTGCGATAACGAGCGTGGGGTATATCTTGAGCATGTCAGGCCGGAAACGGCTATCCTGGAAAAGAGATTTGATCGCAGACACGTCCTTTTTCGGATCCGAGCCAGGAAGGCCAGGCATCAGGTGATAAAGCACCTTGAACGCTGCGTTCCGAAGCTCGCGCGTGGAATCCACCACGTCCTGCACCGAGTGCCCCCGGTTGATCATGCGGTATATCTTATCGTCAGCGTGCTGGACTCCGAGCTCGACGCGGGTCGCGCCATAGGAAAGCATCTCATCCACATATGGGATGCAGACGTCGGGGCGGGTCTCGAGCGTGAGGCCGACGACACGATGTAGTTTGCCGTTTTCATTCGCTTCCTTGGCAGCTTCGAGGTTCTCGGAACAAAATCCGTTGAGCCCGTCGTACACGCCCTTGATGAACGACTCGCGGTACGAGCGGTCGGTCTGCAGGAACGTCCCGCCCATGATTATGACTTCGCATTTGTCCGTCGGGTGCCCGCCTTCCTCGAGCTGCTTCACGCGCGAGGATGCCTGGAGATAGGGGTCGAAACCATACTGCCGCGCCCGCCTTGCAGCAGGCTCGTATCCAGTGTAGCTTTTCGCAGCAAGGCCAGGCGCAGGGCAGTAGATGCACTTGTGACCGCAGGAGCCTTCAGGCCGTATCATCACAGCGACAGGAGTGACGCCTGAAAGGGTTTTCGCAGGCTTCTTCAGCAGTATCTTCCGTACCTCAGGCGTGAGTTTGGCTTTGGGGATCGCAGCGAGGATCTCGGGGTTCTTTATGAATGAGGATAGGGAAAACTTCCTGGATGCTTCGTGCTTGAGCGCGATCACGTCGTGCCTGCCGCCCAGGATGCTTTGCGCTATGAAGCTTATCGCTCCCTCCCGTTGTTTAGCAGCGGGAGCACCGCTATCCTTGGCGTTCGCGCCCTTGCTCCTGGCACCCCTGGATTCGTCTGAAGACATCAAGGATATTCTGTTGCATCCAGTTATAATATCTTTATAAACTGAGGAAAGGATAGGTGTTTGATGAACGCATCCAGCCCGATAAAACGTCTCCAGCGCCTGCTCACGACCGGCAACCTCTGGCTCTACATACTTTCGCTCATAAAAAGCGAGAAAAAGCTCTATGCATACAGCCTGGACGCGCAGATAGAGGAGAGGTTCTCGTTCAAGCCCAACAAGATAATGGTGTACGTAGTGCTTTACAGGCTCGAAAACGAGGGCCTGATATGCTCTGAGTTCGACAAGAGGAGGAAATACTACACGCTGAGCCCGAAAGGCACGGAAACGCTCGGGTTCGCGCAGGAATATTTCAGGATGCTGGCGAAAAGGCTGTGACATGCGGATCATCATCACAGGCACTCCAGGAACAGGAAAAAGCACTATTGCCGCCCTGCTTGCACAAGAGGCAGATTTAGAACCAGTGAGTATCACGGCGATTGTCAGGAAAACGATGCACCTCGGCCCCAAGCACGAGGTTGGCATCAGGAAACTAGTAAAAGCGCTCGCATTCCTGAGCAAAAAGAAGGATTACGTCGTGGAAGGACATCTTGCCTGCGAGCTGAAGCTTCCGGCGGATTTCATCTTCGTACTGAGGACCGAACCTAAAACGCTTGGGAAAAGGATGCACGCCAGGGGATACGGGAAAAAGAAGATAGAGGAGAACTTAATGGCCGAGATGCTGGATTACTGCACGCAGCGGGTGAAGGCAGAATACAAGAAGATGCCGCTAGAACTCGACACCACCAGGCGCAGGCCGGAAGCATGCGTCAAAGAGATGATGAAAGCCATAAAGCAAAAAAAGAAAAAGATTGATGCTGTAGACTATTCAGGTTCTCTCATAGCATTCCTGAGGCACAACCATGGACGAAAATGAAGATATTCCAGAACCAGAGACACCAGTACCTGAAGCGCCCAAGCAGAAGACGAAAGAGGAGAAAAAACTGATAGAAGCAGCGCTTTTCATAAGCTCGCGCGCCATGTCGCTCGAGGAGTTCCGCTCCCTGACAGGGATAGGCGCGCTAGGCTACCTCCAAGGGGTCCTGGAAAAGCTCACGAAAGAGTACCAGGAGCGCGACAGCGCCATCGAGATACTCGAGGTGAGCGGCAAATACGAGATGAGGATAAAGAACGAGGTACTCGCGCGCGTGAAGCAGTACGCGCAGGACACCGAGATAAGCAAGGCCGCGTTGAGGACGCTCGCGTTCATATCCAAGCATGACGGGATCCTGAAGTCAGAGCTTGTCAAGAGGATCGGGACGCAGGCGTACCAGGACGTGATGGAGCTCGTTGATGCCGAATTCATAAAGTCCGTGAAATCAGGCAGGACGTCCAAACTCACGCTGACTGAGAAGTTTAAGAAGTATTTCGTGCAAGTCCAGAAGGAAGCCGAGAAGGTTGAGCCGGCCGAAACACAGCAGAAACTTTGACGCTGAGGTCGCATAAAGCCCGGACGGTTATCGTCCGTACGTGCAACCCGGTAGTGCGCCGGTCTTGAAAACCGGTCCCTCGTGGATTGCAGGTTCAAATCCTGCCCTCAGCATTTTCTTTTTGCTACATTAACAGCATAATCCGCAGAACCCGAAACCGTTCATTCTGTTGGGGGATGAATGAGCAAGCTTGGCGGATCCTGCTTTGGATGCTGTTTGGATTTTTATCTGATAATATTGTATGATATATGATATAAAAAATCTATCTTTTATCTCCCGGCTGAATCTGCTGCAAATCCCAGTAATGACTCATCTTAATGCATAAGCAACGAGATGGTCAAATTCACGATTGCTACAATAGGACAACCGCTTTGCGTTCTCAATTGCATCTTCTTTGGATTTAGCAACCACCATGCCAACAACCACGGCATCTTCGGTAGGCTCGAAATCACCCTCCTTTGTCTTGAATTCTGCGCATGCAGAATCACCAATCTCCAGCACAATGTATTTCCCCATCAAATCGACCTCTCTAGAACGTATATGCCTTGTCCGGAAAATCGTAAGAAGCCCCTATCACGAAGAACCTGCAACTGCTGCCGGATCTTGTCCCTGAGGTGCTTGTTATCCGGATGCAGTTCCTGGAGTTCATCTTCGAAATCTGCATAGAATTGTCCGAGATTGAAGGTATTCCGATAGGTTTGGACGCAACGCAGCATATCTGAAAACCAACCCTTCTGCGTAAGATTCTTCTTATCCAGGAAAATGGCCTTCTTGTATCTTTTTTGTACTTCCTTCGGATTTGTTTCCGTGTGATCCTTCAAAACATCGATTTTACCGGCAAGAGGAATCCTATCGAGCTTAATATTGCATCCGACCCAACCGGCCCTTCTTGCCGTACCTGACAATGGCGGACGTTTTTCGATCACCGAACTATTCAGAAAAAATCTAGGCACAAGAAACAGGTCGGACACCTGCCAGTTCTTTGCATCATAACAAAGGAAGAAAAAATCGGGTGCGAAGTTTGATTGGATGCTCGAAATCAGCGTTTCGTATGCCCCGTCCGGGATTGTGCTTGGAAAATTTGTGGCGTGACTCTTGAGTTCGAAGGTGTGAGCGCAGTTTGGACAGGCAAAATCTTTTGTTTTTGAATTTGCAGGGCATTGTTTGACTTCTGAAAGGCAGTTGGGACAATACATTTCATTGGAAAACCAGTCTTCGCTAACTGCCCGGATCAGCTGCGATCGGCTCTTGTATCGATCGGTATATTCATCAACACGCAGATTGAAATCCATCAGAATCACATCGATCGAGGGAACCTGTACTATGTGAGTTCATTTCTTCCTGCGGTCGATCGTATCCTCGGTGTCAGGCCCTGTGCCGATCAGCGTCACCGGAACGTTTATTTTCTTCTCCACGTCCTCGATGAACGCCCGGGCCTCCTTCGTCAGATCGCCGTATTTCCTCACTCTTTCATTTCCTGGGAAGCGGATGTCGATCTTGGTTATCGCGAGCTGGGTCGCGCCGTTCACCGTCGCCGCGAGGCGCAGGTCGTCGAAATGCAGGTTGACTGAAGTCCGTCGCGGCCTTCCTGTCACAGTCCCATATTCCTGCATGTTCTTGGATTTCGCTTCCTCGGTTCCGACCTCGTCTTTCAGAGGCCCGCTGCCCACGCGGGTGGTATAGGATTTGAGGACCATCACGACCTCGTCTATGTTCGTCGGTCCGACACCCACATCAGCAGCTATGCTCGAGGCTGAGATGTCCTTGGAAGTCACGTAAGGATATGTACCATACAGAACGGAGAGCATGAAGCCCTGCGTGCCTTCTATCATGACGTTTTTGGCGCTATTGACCTCTTTCACGACGTCTATGAGATACGGCTTGAGCTCAGGGGAATCCGAAACCGTCTTTCCGACACGCGAGACGCGATCAGCGACAGCAGGCCCGCAGCCCGTCTTCGTGGTCCCTATTTTCTTGGAGTTCTCGGACGCCGTGTCCCGCTCGATGTGCTCTTTCGTTATCAGCCCTGCGCGGAAATCAACGAAGCATCGCTTGCGGGCATTTATCATCTCGATTTCCTTGAGGAACACGTCCGGGTTCACCATGACTCCGGCGCCTATCATGAGCCTCGCTTTCTCGTTCACGAAACCGCAGGGAAGCATCCTCATCGGATATCGTTTCCCCTTGTAGTTCACTTCATGGCCTGCGTTCGGGCCCACCCCGCCCCGCGCGATTATGTCCGGGTTGTCCGCAAGCGCCATGTATGATAGTATCTTGCCCTTGCCCTCGTCTCCGTACTGCCCGCCTACTACTATGGTCTTCATCATGACACCCAGCGATTCATGCTTTTTCTGCGAAAGATATGAAAACATCCACGCATTTCTTCAGCGCTTCCTTGGTATGCGCCTTCACCGCAGCTCCGGCAGCCTTGTTATGCCCGCCGCCAGAGCCTCCGAGCGATTTCCCCACCTCGTCCAGGACCTTGTTGAGCGGCACTTTCACTGATTTGGCAGCGCGCGCCGAGATACGCGTCTCCTTCTCGGCATCCTTCCATTTCGCCACGAACGCCACGTCCGCCGCCTCTGCGATAAGCGAGGCTGCATCGCTCTCATTGCTTCCGACCTCGGTCGTCGCGATTATGTACCCGCCTGCATAGATGAATTCCACGCGCTTCATGGCGGTCAGGAGCGCTATCTTCGTCTCGTCCTTTGGTTCGGGCTCGGCGTATTTGAGCAGTTCGGGGTAATGTAGTTTCGCGTCCTCCATGAGCCTTCCCAATGTGGAGAACGTCCGGGCATGAGCAGACTTGAAGCGCGCTCCGTCCGCGATGATGCCGACCGAGAGCGCGAACGCCGCATCCTTCGAGACAGGCCCGAGCATGTTCGCGATGATCTCCGCAGTGGAAGGGCAATCCGGATCCACGATCTCGAGCTCGCCTTTCATGTCCCTGCCTTCGGAGCGGTGATGGTCTATGATGCACAATATCCGCCATCCTTTGGCCGCTGGCTGCAGCACGTAGGTGCTGGTATCGACGACAAGCAGGCCCTCGAAATCCTTGCTCTTGAGCTTGGAGAGGTCTGCAGGCGAGATGCCGAGCTTCTCTGCGAGCATCTTGGCGCCTTCGGTCATCTCCTCGGTGGTGCAGATGACGCTATGCGGAAAAACAAGGCTGAGCGCGTATGCCGATGACAGAGCGTCAACATCCGCGCGGCTGTGGGCCGCTATCGCGACCCTGCTGTTCCTGTATTTCGCTAGGAAATCCTGGAACTCATGCCCCAGGTTTCTCATAACCCTTCATTTTCTCCTGGAGCTTTTTCTGAGTCTCCACAACCGTGACCCGCAGCTTCTCCTCCTGCTTGGATATCGCGTTGAGCTTCACATCGACCAGCTCGGTCTTCTCCTTGAGATCGGATTCAGCGGCATCCTTGGTGGTGTGGATGAGTATCGAGCCGATGGAGCGGTAAATCTCGCTCTTGGCCTTCTTGAGCTCCTCGAGAGCATGCTTTATCTCGTTCGATTGTATCTGGAGCTGGTGTTTCTGTATCAGAAGCACTTCAAGCTGTTTCTCCATGTTCTCGTATTCCACCAGTTCCCTGCCAAGATCCTCGGTTTCTTTCTTCATTCTCGCACCTCGATGAACATTTTATATCGATATCCTGTATGTTTTGTATCTCATCAGTTCCTTATGATTATAAATACTGGTTTTTGCAGACTGGGTTTATTTATCTGCTTCAGACGCGCCTTCCTCGACGCCCTCGAACGCCTGCACAGCGCGCAGGAACGCGTTCGTGGTTGCCCGGAGCGCGATTATGTCCTTCGCTTCTATGGATATCGTGAGCGTGCGGCCGTTGCGCTCGGTCCTGGCGCTCGAACGCTTGCTCAAGCCGCCCTCGTGCGATAACGCCTGCGCTGCGGCATCGAGCCGCTTCTCGTCAGGGAACGCAACGTGAATCTTGCATCCGCATTCCATCAGGCTGCACCTTCCCATCGCCACTGACCGGTCTCGTCTATCCTGATGACAGCCACATGCGCTGGTTTCTTCGCTTTCTCTTCCACGATGCGCAGGCAGCTCTCGCCGGACCTGCGGGCTTCGTCCGCAAGCGCCTGGATGGTCTTCTTGCCTCGGGGGATGTACTGCTCACCGCTTTCCTTAGCCATCGATCTCGCCAGTTTCCTCGTCTCTTCTGACGCATAACGGCTCGTGGTGATCAATCAATCTCCTTAAATCAATCAGTGCTCGTCTCTTTGGCTATCGAGGGCCTGGTCTTCCGGAGTATCTTCGCTCCCGTCGTAGGGAATGAGAACTTCTCCCCCGTGACCGTGACCACGGCGCCAGTCTTCAGATCTTGGTATTCGGGCATAATCAGACACCTCAGGAAGATTTCGAATATTCAGCGATCATGCGCGTCGCTATCTCGCCGGCTTCGCTCGAGAAGGAATACGCCCCTCCTGCGAACGTGGCATCGCAGCACTTGCATTTCCATACCGCATTGCACTTGCGGACCAGCTTGAGCTTGTGGCATTTCGGGCATTCGTAGCGTGACCGTTTGGCCAATATCGCCTTGTCGACGAGTTTCCTTATCGAAGCGCCGTACTTGGAAGTGTGCATTACTTCTACCTCTTCAGTATTTCCCTTATGTCGTTCCCTGTTTTAAAAGCTATGTCTATGGCGTCGAGCAACTCATCCTTCGAGAGCGAACCTTTGGCTTTCTGCATGGCGCAGACATGCTCATCTGTCGTACCTATCGTGAGCTTGGTCTCCAGCACGCGCTCCTCGTCGCGCGAGGGGTCCACGAGCCAGTTGTCCCCGACCTTCACCATGGTCGTGGTGACCGGCAATACGGACGGGTTCAGCAGCCTGTCGACCTCGCCCCGGATTATCTTGGCGTTCTCGACTTTCGGCACCTTGGTATCCATGAGCGCGGCCGTCGCTGCGATGCACGCCGCATCGGTGTAGTTGCCTGCGTCGTTCATGACGTAGACGTCCATGTAGAGCGAAAGAACCTTATCCGTCTCTATGAAGAACGACTTGAGGTCGACGCATTCAGCGCTGCGTATGGCCCTGTCCACGACGCGGGCCATCTCTATCGAGTTCTCGTCCGGCGGGCCTGGTTCGAACCTGGCCGATGCGCTCGGAAGGAGTTCCGCGTTCGTCATCAATACGCCCTCGTCGGGCCTGTCAGCGAACGGCTTGAGGATGTCGAACTTGTTCGCGACAAGCACGGTCGTGTCGCCTATGGTGGCTATCGCCGAACCTTCAGCCGTCGTTATGACGCCCCTCTGGATCGTGATCGGCCTCACCTGGCCGAACGCCCTGCCATCGAACCTCACGCCTTTGCTGAGCGTGTTGCCCATCACGTCCCGCCTTATATGGGACATTATTATGTCTCTGACTTCTTCACCCATATCATCACCACTGGATACTTTCCCCTTCGCCCTTCTCGTAGAATCGCTTGAGGGCATCTGCCTGCACTTCGTGCACCTTGTCGCAGCCGCGTTCGGCCATCCCGAGTATGTCCGTGATCTCATCCTTGGTGAGGAGACCGTCCATCTGCACGAGCAGGATCTTCCTGTCCCGGTGCGAGATCGCGAGCGGCATGTCCGACTGCCCGAAGTTGTCCTCGAGCTTGTTCAGGTCGAGAGCGAGCATCTCGCCGGCCTTGCCCACCGCCACCGCCGAGACCATGTCTTTCATCGGTATGCCAGCGTTCGCGAGCGCGACCGCGGCGGCCGTGACCGATGCCGTTCGCGTTCCGCCGTCAGCCTGGAGCACGTCGATGTAGATGTCTATCTGGGTGTTCGGGAAGCGTTCGGATATCACGAGGTTCTCGAAAACCTCGCGTATGACCTTGGAGAGCTCGTTGCTCCTCCTCGAAGGGCCGCTCCTGCTGTGCTCCTCGAGCGAAGAGAACGGCGACATCATGTACCTGCATTTCACGAGCGCGTGGTACGGGCTCGCGTCGTGTCTCGGGATGCATTCCCTCGGACCGTATACGCCGCAGAGGATCTTGTTGCCGCCCCATTCTATGTATGCGGAACCATCTGCTTCAGGCAGTACGCCTACCTCGATGCGCAGTTTCCTCAGGTCTTCCGGACCCCTGCCATCGACCCTTTTTCCGTCCACTATGAGCTTCACGTCGCTTTTTCCTCCCATATCATCACCTTTCTTCCTGGCCGAATCGCCTTCTTTCAGTTTCGCCTGAGCGTTCATCCGCGCCTTCCCCGGCGCCTTCGCCTGAACCTTCTTCGCTCCTTTCTATGCGCCTGCCCTTGGCTGCTGCCAGCATGTTCGCGACCTCGTCCGTGAGGCCGGACTTGTGGGCCTTGCGCTCTATCAGCATTATCGTTTTCAGCAGTAAAGGCATGTCCGAGTTCTCGCTTATCCAGACATAGCCGTTGTTGCCTACCATGATGTCTCCGCCGGTATAATCCTTGAGCAGGGAGATCATGCTGCTCTTCCTTCCGATCAGCCTCGGGACCTTGGCTGAGGGGAACTCGATTATCTTCCCCTTGGGAAGCCTCCTTACCTCGCCCAGGTCCACGTCCCCGACCTCGTTCACCATCTTCACGATGCAGATGACGAAATCGCCGAGCTGTAACGTGAGGCGCACGTCGCGCGTAGGGATGAAACCGCCCTGTGGCAGATTGAGATCGACCTCGTAGCCAGCATGGCGCACGTCAGTGACCATGCCCACGACCACGTCGCCCACGACCGGTTTGTAGCGGTTCTCGAGCGGGATGTACCTCCCTTCCTCGTCCCGCATGCCGATCACGGCAGCGTACGTGCTCACCCCGTCAAAAAAAGTGTTGGGAGCCGTGAGCCTGCCTTCGGCTATCTTATCTCCTGGCAAAACAATCCTTCTTTCCATTACAAGACCTCGTTTTTATTTAGTATTTACATACAGGATTTCCGGGTATCCAGCAACCCAAAAGGAATAGCGTTGCTATTCTCCTTTCTGTCTCTCTGTCCATGAATTAAATTGGAAATGTTTATAATCCGCTGTGATGGATGCCGCAGTATTCGCGAGATGGTTTTGAGTTTCGGGTTTTGCTGGTTTAGAGTTCCGAGTCTCGGGTTCCGGGTTTCGAGTTCCGTTCAAAACGCGAAACTCGGGACTGGGAACCAACAGGAAACCCACCAATTCAGCTTGGCAGTATCTTCGTCTCGACCTGCCCGCCGGTCATCTTGTTCAGCTTGTCGTAGAATTCCCCCTGCATCCCGGCGAGTATCTCCACGACCACGACGAGGTCGCCGGCCTTGGTCCATTCCTCTTTCTGGATGCCGTGGCTTTTCAGCGTGCCGTATGCCTTGTGCGCGAACGCAGCCGGCACCTTCACGGCGACCCGTATCTTCTCGAATTTCATCGGCAAGAGGGAGCGCAGCTCCTTCACCACGTCATCAACCTGGTCGCGCGGGTCCCTGAACGGATCCACATGTATCCTCGCCTGCTCCATCGCATTCTCGATCCTCATCTGCGTATGCGGCAGTTTCGTGCGCGGGTCTATGGCTTCCCGCATGAGGATGGCGACTATCTGCTTCCTCCTCTCCTCGACCTTCCTGCGCTTCTGGTCTGTCGTGAGCTGGACCTCGCCGTGCCTGATCACGAATTCGAGTATCTGCATGATGTCCGTCGTCCCGAAAACCTTCTGGATGTCGGTCGGCTTGGCCTTCTCGCCTTTCCTGGCGTCCGCGTAGACCTCCTCCGCGACCAGTATGTTCTTCAGGTCGGGCTTCCGGTTCTCCTTGAACGCGTACGCCGCCTCGGGATCCACGTACAGCTCGAACCTCAGACCGCCTTTTTCGTAAGAAGCGATTATCGCCTTGTCAAGAGAGACCATAAAGCCACTATGCCGGGAATCTATATATGTTTAACCAAAGGATTTCCAAACCTTTAAATAAATGGACGGAAATAATCTGCCAATCTAATTGAGGTGATGAGATTGAGCGATAAAGACAACGTTACTATTGGAAAGGACATGCTCTACGGGGGCGCGATAGTCGTCCTCGCATGCCTGATCATGGTTTCCGTGTTCACGCAGGGATTCGGGCTCGTGAAAACACCGCCTACAATCTGCCCGGTATGCAACACAACCAACACCGGCAACACCACGCAGCCGACGCAACCCGCTGAGCAGCCTCTCCAGCAGCTCACAGTAGCTCCAGGCAAGATGCCGGTGCTCGGACAAGCGAGCGCACCGGTGACCATCGTGGAGTTCTCAGACTATCAGTGCCCCTACTGCAGCAGGCTTTGCAGTGGCGCGGAGGAGCAGCTGAAGCAGACTTATGTCAAGCAGGGCAAGGTCAAGATATACTTCCGCAACTTCCCGCTCAGCTTCCACCAGTACTCCATGCCAGCAGCCATAGCTGCAGAATGCGCGAACGCGCAGGGCAAGTTCTGGGAGATGCACGACAAGCTCTTCGCCAGCCAGGCAGCATGGAGCGCATCGTCCGATGCAGCCACCGTATTCAAGGGATATGCGGTTGAGCTCGGATTGAACAACGCCACGTTCACGGCATGCTTCGATGGACAGACGCCCGCAGCTGCAATAAGCGCTGATATGGCCGATGCGCAGACCTACGGCGTACAAGGCACCCCGGCCTCGTTCATCATAGTGCCTAAGGCCAAGATAAGCGCCAAGGCGATGAAGGATGCTGTGAGCGCGTTGAACGCCCAGTACGGCGCAGGAGCGCTGACGCTGTTCGAGAACGCCAACGACTATACCGTGCTCGTGCCAGGCGCTTTCCCGTACGAGGCATTCGATGGCGTGCTGAGCAAAGTGACCTACTGATTTTTTCTTTTTATAATTTATTTTATCTTTCTATGATTCTCTCGCTGAGTTTATTTTTCAGCACTGAATTCCCTGATTGTAGTATATCTCGGGCCAGCCGGGCCGAGTTCGCTGTAGATAAGCCTGAATGACGATACCTCGAACTCCCCGAATACGTCGTCTCTGTGCTTTGCGAGGAACGGGTGCACATCTATCTTTTTCTTCACCCTCGCTGCCGTAAGATGCGCTGTGAATTTTTCTTCCTTTCCATATCCCTTTAGGGCCGAGATGACATCATCCGCGAGCCTCTCGAGCGCGCCATCGCTCTGCGCACCTGCCCACACCACCCGCACATGATCCTCGTTCGGGAACACGCCGACGCCTTTTATGGAGCAGCGGAAGGGTTTGAAACGGACTGATTCGAGCTTTTGAACGATCGCATCCTTCGCGCTTTCATCCACCTCACCTATGAATTTCATCGTCAGGTGCATATTCTCAGGCCTGACTGGCGTGATCGCGTCGGATGGCAACTCTTCCGCGAGCGCTGCGACCTTCTCCTTCACCGCAACCGGAACATCAACCGCCACGAACAGTCTCATGTTTTTATAATCCCGCCTGCGGATTAAAAAGCATGCACGAAATCTACTGCCTTGAGACAGAGTCTGCATCGTTATCATTCAGCGGAGGCGAGCTGAAGACGAAAGAGTTCGATTCCTCCAATGGATACGGGGTCCGCGTGCTCGAGAAGAAAAGGATCGGCTTCGCCTACTGCCAGAAAGAGGAGGACATCGAAAAAGCGAAAGCGGACGCGACGCGCATGTCGCGGTTTTCCGTGGAGAGCAGCATGTCCTTCGCTCCGCCAGCGGATTACAGGAAGATGGACATGGTCGACCCATCGCTCGACATCCAGGACTCTGCGGCTTTGCGCTCTTTCCTCGATGAAGCGCGCGAAGGGGCGGAATCCAAGGGCGGGCACGCGCGCGTGATGCTGGATGCCAGCCGCATGAAGGTCAAACTGGAGAATGACGTTGGGCTGCACGGCGAATATGACAAGACGGGTTTCTCTGTTTACGCGGAATGCATGCATGATGACGGATTCGGGATGGCGTACGTGGCTTCGCACAAGGCGCAGCCAGTGCGCGAGATAGGGTTGCGGGCAGCGCAGATGGCATCAGACATGCGCGGAGCGAAGAAGCCCGAGAGCGGGACTTATACGGTAGTGATGGAGCCTGATGCTTTGATGAGCGTGCTTGATACGCTGATTCCTTCGTTCTCAGGGGACTGGAAGCGGAGGGGGATAACGAAGCTCGCGCCTGGAGAGAAAAGATTCTCCGATAACTTCACGTTATGCGAGGACGGGCTCGCTCCGGCTAGCGATGCAAGGCCGTTCGATGACGAGGGCACGCCATCGAGGAAAAGATATCTGGTACGCGATGGAGTCGTGGAATCGTTCCTGTACGACAGGGAGACCGCTGCGCTCGCAGGAGTGGATGAATCAGGCGCGTGCTCGCGGGACGGATATGACCGGCCGCCTACCATACACACTTCTAACATCGTGATAGGGCCGGGGACGTGGAACGATTTGAACGAGCTGGATAAGCATATAGAGCTGCATTATGCGCACGGCTCGCACACCGCGAACCCGACGAGCGGAGATATCGGCCTGGAGGCGAGCGCTGCGTTCCTTGTCACGAAGGGCGAAAGGAAACCGCTCAAGGGATTCATGCTGAGCGGGAATATCTTCGAGATGTTCACGGATATCGAAGGGATCGAGAAGAAGCAGCAGACGAACGGCTCGCTGATCGCTCCCAGGATAGCGTTCAGGAACCTGAGGGTAGTCTCCTGAAGCGGAAAGGGGAAAAAATATAATTTATCCCTTCGATCATACTATACCAGACCCCAGCAAGCGTCCTTCGGCTGACCTGAATCCGCCGCAGGAGAATCTGAAGAGGGAATCCGAATATGCCCATCATCCAGGATTATGTCTTCCAAACATTCTCTTCATTGAAGAACAAGAATTACCGCTTATACATCATCGGGCAGGCGATATCGACCGTCGGGACTTTCATGCAGATGATAGCGCAACCCTGGCTGGTCCTCCAGCTCACGAATTCCGGGACCGCTCTGGGCCTTGTGCTGGCGCTCCAGTATCTGCCGATCTTGTTGCTTTCCCCCTGGGGCGGCCTGCTGGTGGACCGATATCCCAAACGCAAAATCCTTTTCTTCACCCAGATCGCCCTGGGCATCCTGTCCTTCGCCCTTGGGATCCTCGTCGCGACCAACACCGTGCAGCTGTGGATGGTATATGCCCTGGCCCTCGGATTCGGCCTCGTCACAATGATCGACACACCGGCCCGCCAGGCATTCATCGTAGAGATGGTGGGCAAGGAGGAGCTCAAGAACGCCATCACCTTCTATAACAGCCTGCTCAACCTCGCCCGCGTGATAGGGCCGGCGATCGCCGGGATCCTGATCTCCACGGTCGGCATCATGCTATGCTTCATAATCAACGGAATCACTTATGCGGCTGTGGTCATCGTCCTGCTGATGATGAATCCCAAGGAGCTGCTGGCCGCACCTCCTGTGAAAGAGGCCAAGGGGCAGATCATCAAGGGTTTCAGGTACGTGTACTCGTCGGTCGTATTGATGAACACCCTCATCATGCTGGGGATCATCGGCACCCTGACCTACGAGTTCACTGTGAGCCTCCCGCTGATAGCCCAGTTCACATTCAATGGAGGCGCAGGGGCTTACGCGGAGCTCACGGCGGCTTTGGGACTCGGCTCCATAATCGGCGGGTTGTTTACAGCCAGCCTGAAGAAGACAAGCAATCAGACAATGGTGGGGGCAGCCTTCCTTTTCGGCCTGTCGATCATCGTCGCCTCGTTCATGCCGAGCCTTGGGCTCATGATGCTGGCTATGCTGCTCGTCGGCGCATTCTCCATGGTTTACGCGACACTCGCTACGCTCACGCTCCAATTGGAGAGCGCGCCTGAGATGCAAGGGCGCGTGTTGGCGTTATGGTCGATCGCATTCCTCGGTTCCACGACCATAGGCGCTCCGGCGATAGGCTGGATAGGGGAGAATATCGGGCCGAGATGGGGCCTCGCCGTAGGAGGCGTCGCAGCGCTGATAGCAGGCGCCATAGGGTTCTTGGCCTTCAGGAAGGATACGGAGACTTTCGCCACACCTGAAGAGGCGATCGTGACTTCAGAGGAGTATGTGGAAGAGGATAGGCGGCTCCCGTGAGTTTCGCTCCCAGGATCGCGTTCAGGAATTTGAGGGTCGTATCCTAAGCCTTTCCAAGGCACTGGACTATCAAGAAGTAATTAGGTTATGAGTAAATGGCCCCAGTGGCGTGTGATTTATAAGCATAACGTGATTTAACTTATTAGGGTATTAGGGGGTGGAGATACGTCACTAGTTTTTGACGCCGGGAAAAGAACGATGAACAGCCCTAAAATTAGGAATGTTATTTCATCATTTCTTTTGACGGGGACGATACTAACGGGGTGCTCTTCAAGTGCCCCAAAGGAAAACCCAGGTCCAAGTTCTCCAGACGTAACTTCGTTAAAAGAAGCATCAAATGTCGTAGCATTTGACAGACATGGAACAACATTCATGATTGCCGAAAACCAGATGGTGGTTTGGTTCAAAGATACGGCAACAGCGGAAGAGATCTCCAAGGTAGATTCTTATCTTAGCGACAATCATGTTGCCCGAGTAGGACAGATACCTGCGGTAAGGATGAGAGAATATGAAATAACTTCAGGTTCAGACATGAATGTCTATCTGGATACGGTTGAGCAGATGTCTGGCGTTTCAGTGGCAATGCCAAACGCTACTATCGCTCCGACGAAGGACCCCAATCCCAATCCGCCTCGTGATGTTTATTCCGGATTTTGGTGGATAGATACCATAAGAGCGACGCAAGCATGGGACATAACTACTGGTTCTTCTGCGGTCCCTCTTGCAGTGCTGGATAGCGGTCTATATGTCAATTCAGGATATTTTGATAGCAAGTCCATTAGTTTCGGCGGTAAATGCGTAAATTCGGACAAGTCATATCATTTCTCTACAGAAAATGAATGCAACTTACAAGATCAAAATTCTGGGTTGGGTGTTCAGTGGATTTATCAGCCAGCAGGTCATGGAACCCAAGTTGCCGAAATTATGGCTGCTTCAGGAGATGATGGGACAGGTGGTGTAGGAGTTGCATGGAAGAACCCTATTGTCTCTGTTGACTTATACGGAGGGTTCGGTTGCAATTCAAATACTTTGAAATCCGATTCGAAAACCCCGACGATTGCCACCTTAAATGATGCCATGCTTTTGGCAATGCGAATGGGCGCTAAGGTACTGAATGTTTCGCAAGAAATAGAAGTTTGCAAGACATACGATGCTTCTTGTCAATGTGTTGAGTCAGTTCCTCCATCGCAGGAAAATTATAGTAGCCTTCGCGAGGCGTTGCTTGAAGTTATGAAGGTAGCAGCAAAGCAAAACGTACTTGTGGTGCTTGCAGCTGGGAATTCCGGTTTCAAAAATGATAATCAATGGCTTCCGCCAAATCACCCCCCTTCAGATTCGAATTACTTTGTTTCAAATATGATTATTACCGGAGGCATAGACGATTGGGAGGACCCGGTGTGTGGGCAAGATTATTATGAAGGCCTCGCCTCATTTGACGTAGTGTGTCAGGGCATTAGGTATGCTACAAGATGCAGTTGTACGTCCTGTAATGATGTTTTGATACAAGTTCCCATGACTGTCGAGGGCGATGTAGTGGAGATATCAGCCCCAGGTTACCGAATCGCCATCCCGAATGTCGCGAAAAATGATGGGTCATTAATGATTGGGAGTGGGACTTCATTCGCAACTCCAATGGTCGCTGGTGCGGCAGGGCTTGTTGTGGGCCAACACCCGGAATATAACGCGGATACGATAAAGAATATCATCTTGCAATCCGCAAGACCTACACGTGGTTGCCGTCAGATTGGTCATGGGATTCTGGATGTCGCGGCTGCATTGGGAAATTCTGAACAACCAGACGGTGGTAATCCGGCGCTATATTGCAGAGATAATCCGTTTGGTTCTATTTATATCGGCGGAATAGTTCCGGGAGGAATTAGAATTTATAACGACACAATAGCATTCGCTCAAGGTTCGGATTTTTATTATGCAAATATCCTAACAGGTGAACGGGGAATGATTCCAAAGATGAATGGCAACACACTATTGGGCTTAGAATCGATTTGGGAGGATAAAATCGTCCTGAGATGTACAGGTACAGATTCCGGCACTTATAATGAAGGGATTTGCCTTTATCGCATCGGCGATAGCAATACTACTTACATAGGTGAAGGTGCATTCTATAGTGCAACCATTAATGGAAATAAAATAGCAACGGCAATAGACACAAATGCCGGTGGTTATGACTTACGTTTATATGATGTTCAAAGTGGTTCTACACAAGATAAAACATTTTCCGCGACGTATGAAAATGGTACTCTGCACATCCAATCTCCAGGAGTTGGCTTATACAATTCGACCGTAGCGTTCCAAGTGACTCGAATAGGAGATCAAGGAGGTTATAACGCCATTTATAATTTTGATACTGGTGATTTTAGGATTATAGACGAAGCTAGGACGTATACAGAAATTAATCCGGGCCAACCTTACATATATGGCGACCGAGTTATTTTTGGATCCGTCGATGGCAATCCGCCCACTAATAAATTACTTGAATACGATATATCCAGCGGCTCGATTACACGTATTGCTGGTGATTTTACCTATCCCGAGTCTTATTTATTATGGGGGGACCGCTATTTATTCACGGGGCGATTACCTGGACAGACAGCGGATCAATCCGGGACTTATTTGATGAATTTTAACAGCAATGCATTTGTGAAGGTATATTCACCTCAAACTACTGCTGAAGAAGCATATACTTTCACTGGAAGAAATATCCTTATGCTAAATAATATACTTTGTAGCCTCCAAGAGTGATTAAATGAAACAAAATAGCGTAAACTGGAAAGATGCAGTAATCTCTGCGGGCATAATGCTTTTGATGTATGCTGCCATGGCGCTCGCTCTTCCGGTCACTGGTACGTATACCAATAACGTTTATGGCGATTGGAGCTACAGCGGTAACATAGAACCATTCCAACAATACTACAATGTCAGACTGCTGCTTATGTGCGCTGGCCCGATTTTTTATTACCTCAGGAATAAGCCCAACTGGAAACGGTTCGTTCTGGCACTCGCTGTTATAATTGCGGTCTTCTCTGTTCTCTATGTGATCGCATACCTCGCCCTGCCGCTGATCATCGGCTACCATAAATCCGGAGCCAACCTGCTGGCGTGAAACAGCAGAAACCAATATATAGAAGCGTTTACCGATATTCATCCGATGAAATTCAAGACCACGGCAGACATTCCTGTCCCGGAAAAGCTCATAGACCAGATCATAGGCCAGGACAAGGCAGTCGACATAATAAAGAAAGCCGCAAGGCAGAAACGCAACGTCCTGCTCATCGGCTCTCCGGGAACCGGCAAAAGCATGATGGCGCAAGCCATGGCAGAGCTCATGCAGAGCGAGGAGCTCGGGGACGTGCTCGTCTACCCCAATCCTAACAACGAGAACCAGCCGCTGGTCCGCGTGGTGAGGTCATTCCCTGATTACGCGTATCTGCAGAAGAACAAGGAGTTCATGAAACTGTACACTCCAAAGGAATTGGAAAAAATAAAGAAACTCAGCGAGGCCAAAAAGGACCCGGATGCGATGACGAACCTCGCGAAACAGCTGCGTTTCAGCCTGGGACGGAGGATAATCACCTACCAGAAACCGAAGGAGGACCAGAGGATGCCTTCCTCCTTTCTCATCATCGCGTTCGCCGGTTTGCTCCTGCTAGTCATCGCGCTCACGGACGAGATACCGGATAACCTCAAGCTGCTCGCGACCGTGTCCGTACTCGGCCTGGGATTGCTATTCATAATATCCAATGCGACCGCTGGCCTCGGTCGCAAGCTCATGGTGTCCGAGCAGGCGGGCCCGAAACTGCTAATCGATGCGAGCGAAAGGTCCACAGCGCCGTTCATAGACGCGACCGGTTCGCGCTCCGGCTCCTTGCTCGGTGACATAAAGCACGATCCATTGCAGAGCGGAGGGCTCGGGACGCCGGCGCACCTGCGCGTGGAAGCAGGCGCCATCCACCAGGCGAACAAGGGCGTATTGTTCATAGACGAGATAGCGTCCATGAAGCTCAACTCCCAGCAGGAGATACTCACAGCCATGCAGGAGAAGAAGTATCCCATCACCGGCCAGAGCGAGATGAGCTCAGGCGCGCTTGTGAAAACGCAGCCTGTGCCCACTGATTTCGTGCTTGTGGCGGCAGGCAACCTGCCTGACATGGCTAACATCCACCCTGCGCTGCGCTCGCGCGTGCGGGGAGGCGGATACGACGTCTACGTGGAAGACACCATGGAGGACACGCCTGAGAACGAGGAAAAATTGGTCAGGTTCATAGCGCAGGAAGTGAAGCGCGACGGCAAGATACCGCATTTCGACGCGGACGCGGTGCACGAGATAATCGAGGAAGCCAGGAAGATGTCCGGGAGAAGGAAGAGATTTACGCTCAACCTGCGCGAGCTCGGCGGCCTAGTGCGCGCTGCCGGAGACGTAGCGAGGGACAGGAACCGCACGCTTGTCACCAAGCAGGAGGTCATGGAAGCCAAGAAGGTCTTCCGCTCCATAGAGGGCCAGGTCGGCGCCAAGATGATAGAGATGAAGAAGGAGTACCAGACCATAATAACGAGCGGCGAGGACATCGGGAGAGTGAACGGCCTCGCCATCCTGGGCGACTCGCGCTCAGGTCTCGTGCTTCCAATAGTGGCGCAGGCCACGCCCTCGGCATCGAGGAGCGAAGGCCGCGTGATAGCCACGGGAAAGCTCGGGACGATCGCGAAAGAGGCGGTGGACAACGTCTCCGCTATCTTCAAGAAATACATCGGGACCGAGATCTCGAAGATGGACCTGCACATCCAGTACCTCCAGACCTATGAGGGCGTGGAAGGCGACAGCGCTTCCATATCGACAGCGGTCGCGGTGATATCCACGCTCTCCGGCATACCTGTGCGCCAGGACGTGGCAATGACAGGCTCCATAGACGTGCGGGGGAGGGTGCTGCCTGTGGGCGGCGTGAGCGGGAAGATAGAGGCTGCGATAGATGCAGGCATAAAGAAGGTTCTGATACCGAAGGCGAACGCCGAGGACGTCTACCTCTCTAAAGACAGGAGCAAGAAGGTGGAGATCGTCAGCGTGAGCGACATCTACGAGGTCCTCGAGCACGCGCTGGCTGAAGGGAAGAAGAAGCGCGAATTATTGAGGAAGATAAAGCTGCAGGGCAGATGAAAGACAGACGATTCGGAGCGCGCAATTGTGGGAAATTAAACTACGTTGAGAATAGAATTCATGTAAAAGGTAACTGAAAAAAGCAGATAGAATATTGCACACAAGAGAACGAAACACAGTAAAATCAATCCGATGAGAATTTTCGTGCCTAGTTTCATTTCATAAACCCCAGCCGCATAATTAATGTTTTCATAAACGAATATGTTTTAATAAGGTTATTTCCTACAGTATATAAAGATGGGGGGATGGATATGCCAGAACTAACTTTTAGACACGTAGTAGAGGGGGATAAAATTGCAAAAAGATGGATTACAAGGAGTACCTTGATTACAGGGCTACTTGGACTGCCAGTTATGCCAGGTTGTACAGATAAGCAACAGCCACAAATTGAAACTAAAATACCGACCGCGCTACCAGAAAGCAGCATCTGGATAGAGCCATATGGCGGAGAAATTGCTTATGATGAAGATGGAACACCGTACCAGAAATCCCGATTAATCGTGAAAGTTAAGGGTGGTGTTTCACCCGACAAAGTTGCGGAGATTGCGGGGACCATAGGTGGTAAAGTAAGTGCATGCGCATCTGAGTTCAATATTTTCGGGATTGATGTTACTGGCAGTTTAGATGAGGCAATTGAATTACTGGCTAAGGTTACGGATGTGGAAATCGCGGGAAAAAATTACTGCGTTCTGAAATCGAATGCATGGGATAATGATTTGTATCAGAAGGGAGATACTGGGTATTCCGACCTGTGGTGGTCAAGGGAAATAAAACTTTCAGAAGGACTCGACGTTTTCCAAGACTACAACTCGAAAAACCCTATCACGATCGCAGTGATAGAAAGATCAGGGTTTGATCTAAAAAACGGAGACGTACCGTATATCGGTAACGAAAAGATTGATGGGGCGGAATTATTTGATTCTTTTCCTTTTGTCCCTAAGACGTATCATTGGGATTTTGGAGATATGGATAGCGATGTTACGGATAATTTACCAGCAAACGATGTATACAAAAACCATGGGACGAACGTTGCCTTGTTTGCTGCGGCTATAAATAACGGCATACGTACTAATGGGGTTGCCGCAACCAAAGAGTTCAAAATTCTTCCGCTAAAATACGGTCAAGACAATCCGATTGTCGAGGCGGGTGACCTGCTTTCGGTATTACTTGCATTGGGCTATCTCTCTTCTATTGCAGATAAAACCGATGTCAAAGTCGTAAATATGAGCTTTGGTACGTCACTTGATCCGATTAGGATGGCATTGTCCAAAGCACTGTTTGACCCGATTGTCTCATCCTTTAACAAACGAGGAATTATCCTTGTTGCTGCTGCTGGAAATTATGTTTCTGAAGCACTTCCAGGAGACCATGATCCTGACGCGTGCAATAATGTCCCATCTGTTTTTGAAGGTGTGATAGCTGCAGGCGGAACAATGGCACAATTTAATTTGGATTCACCAGATAAAGTAGGTGAAGTGGTTAAAGAAAGGAGAGATACCGGCTCCAAATATTCGTTGAATTCTAAGTGTTTAACAATAAGCGCTCCGAGTTCAAATATTCTTGTTTATCAAGATGGAAAACCGAGTTGGACGGAAGGCACTTCGTTTGCCGCGGCCCAGGTTTCAGGTCTTGTCGCACTTATCAAGTCCGTGAAACCTGACGCGACCTTAGATGAGGTCGTCGCATTGCTAGGAGGAAATAATGCTAATTTTATAGTTCTAGATGATGACCCGGATCCCTCAGCTACAGGGCGTATATTGAAACGGATCAATGTCGAGAATACCCTGAGAGCGATTCTTCCTGTCAAATCAGGGTTGGTTTGTAATACCATCGCCAGCGGAGTGCTGGCAATGCGGGAACTTGCAGGCAGGATCGCATACAGTACACCTGACGGGGCACAGTATATTTTCGACTCAAGCACTGCAACCACTACGAAAGTCGAGAACAGATGCACGGCATATGGAGTACTGGTTGGCAATGGTGGCATGATATGCGCTTCTGAAGGCGCCATATCAGCTAACAGCGTCACTTCGCTTGAGACTGTAACCGGCAAGTCGTATCCACCGCCATCGATACTCAAGGATAAATGTTCGGCCAATACTACTGCCAATGGCGGTAGTGCGATGTTGTGGGACGAAACCTTTGTCTTTAACTGCCTTGATACGCAGGTAAGCCTTTACGTCTCGAATTTAGCTAGCGGGGAGATGACGCTTGTTGCAGGTATGCCTACTGCTGGTAGTTTCAGTCTTTATGGCAACGGCCTGGCATATACAGACAAAAACGATGGAAAAATGAAATTGTATGACATTTCCACGAGCCAGACATATGATACTGGATATGGCAGCTACTACCCCATGATTTCAGGGACACACATACTCTTTTCAAACATAAAACCAGCAACCGAAGCATTGACCTTGATTGACATGTCTGAGCCTACCCAGCCAAAGGCAACAGAGATCGCAGTTGTTTCAAATAATCCGGGGTTTTACTCTCCGAATTTATACACAATTTCCGGGAATCTGGTGGCTTATCAAAGCATTGAAGGGAATACAGTCATTTATAATATTACGTCAAAAGAGGCAAAAACCTTATACCTCCCGCAGGGTTCAACACCACCTCTTTCGGTAGACGATGTCCAAGTCGATGGAAAGGACTACATCATGCAAACAGACGGAAAAAACATCTTCCTGCTCGCTCAGGATGGAACGTTATCATCGTGCAAAATATGACATCATACATCCGACTTCAGCACCACGTTCTCGTCCACTGAATTGACCGAGGATATCGGTATCATGTATCGCTTCTCGAAAATGGTCTGGATTATCAGCTTGCCCTTCTTCGCGTCTATGCCTACGATCTTGCCGAGATACGTCCCGTGCTCTGATATCGCTTCCTTGCCCTCAATCTTGAGCTCGAGCAGCACCTCTTTCCTGTACCAGTTGACGAAGGATATCGCCACGTAGCCGCACACCATCGAAAGCCCGATTGAGAAAAGGAACATGCCGAAATCCACGTACGGCGGAGTCAGGTTCACGACCCACGTGCAGCCTATCAGGATGACGAAACACGTCAGGATGGCGGCTGTGGAGTAGAGGATGTATCGCGTGATGCGGTATTTCCTCTTGTCCATCACCGCATCCACGGTCTCTCCTATCATGACGAGCAGGAATCCGGTCAGGAGTATCCATACCGTGTTCCCGACCACGTAGGCGATGTGCTTCTCCGGGGATAATCCGAGGACGGACCCTTTCTGGAACGACTGGTAAGCCACGAAAAACGCGATGCCGAATATGGCGAGCGCGCTGATATAGCCGATCCAGCTCGTCCGCTCGAAGGAGAAGCTCATGTCCTTCACCATGCCGCGCATGAAGTCGCCGATGCCGAGCACCCTCGAGAGCATGTAAAGGCCGACGATGATGCCTACCGGCGCCCAGCCGAGCTGGAAATAGCTCGAGAGCGAGAGCAGGAGTATGAGTATGGCGGGGATGCCGATTATCACTTTCGCGAAGTAGGGGTCGCGCAGCTTCTCGATCAGCACGAAATACGTCTTCTCGAGCTCCTTGGCCTGCTTTATGAAGACGATCTTCGTGGAATCCACCTTCAGGCGCGACTTGATTATCGGGAGTATCTCCTCATCCGATGCCCCGTCGGATACCAGGACGCATGAGACGGGATTGAACTCGCGTATCAGCTTCTCGAGCTGCGAGCTGATCTCCTTGTCCGCGCGGATGCCTAGGTTCTTGTCCCCGGTTAGCGTGGCGATCTCCACGGTCTCGCCCTCGCCGCGCATCTTGTCGTAGATCTTTATGGCGTAGTAGATGGCGTTGGAATCAGGATCCTCGGGGTCGGCGAGGGAAAGAGAGAGCGCGCCCTGGATGTTCTTCTCGCGTCCGATAAGCGGGCCGCTGACCTTGGCCTTCTCGAAAAGATCATTGTCCCTGTCTATGCACAGGACGAGCATCGGGCGTTTCATTGTATCGATTGAATTCCGATTCACTGGTTTAAATACCTTAGGACTGCTCATGGGTCAGTAACTTGTAACGCCGCCCTAATCGAGTTTATTTCTTCATTACTCCTTTAATTATAATCCAAAGAATAACAGCACCAATAAAATGAGTTTGTAGCGCTCCCCTGCCTATTTCGTCCACGTCATGAAGCTTCGCTTCATGTGTGGCTTGAACGTTGCGACGTTCAATCCAACGCACCAGGCGTTGTGCAAACCTACTCGCAGGATCGGCACGCTACGACTACCATTAGTAACGCAAACTTTATAAAAAAGTATCGTTTTTGTGTAATTTGATGGTATTATGTTAATATGGTAACCCTTCCTACTTGCTCCCATCCTCACCCAAGGAGGCCTCATTGTTTTCCAGGTTTCTCCAGAACAGCATACTGCTCCAGCATCTGCTTGGCAAGGAATAGGCAGAACGGTCTCTGGTCTCCGGCATCAGCTGCTTCGATGACGCGGTAATATTCCTCCTTGTTCCTGACATCGATGATCACTGATGGGAAGCGTTTTCTCATGAGTGCCCAATTCATAGCAAGCCGTGCCGTCCTACCGTTCCCATCCGTGAATGGATGGATCTGCACTATTTTGTTGTGCAACCATGCAGCGAGCTCAACTGGATGCAATGTGCGCTTCAATCCGGCGTATTCCCTGACCACCCCTTTCAGCAGGCCTGGAACCTCTTTTGCCTGCGGAGGGATCCATTCCGACCCTCCGATACGGACTTCGGTATCGCGATATTCGCCCTGGAGCCTGCATTTCGTGTTTTTTGTGACCTCGTATTGGATGTTCCTGAAGAATTTTTCATTCGCGGTTCCCTTGTAGTCCTTGACAAATTCCCAGGCATCCCGTCCATTCATCACTTCGACAACATCATCGGTTTTCACTCCTTGCGGGGATATATTATCTGAAAGGATGAGTGCGGTTTGCCTTAGGGTGAGTGGATTGCCTTCTATCGCGTTGGTGTTATAGGTGAAGCGCACCAGGAAATCTTCGGGAAGGATGCTTTCCGGAAAACTGCGGAAAACAGTCACGGAGGCATGAAGATCCTCGATCCTTTCGATGATGTCCTTCGGAAGCCATCTGGCGGAATAGGGTTTTGGCGTTTTCCGCTCCAGTTCCCGGAAAAGCGTTTGGAGTTTTTCGTGAGGCGGCACTTTTGTTCCTAGGAAAATGCGCACCTTTTTTACCTCTGAAGCGGATGCCCGGACGCTTTTCACCAGGTAGTAATAATAGGAGTTTCCATGGCGCTGTTTTTCTATGAAAGGCATGATATGGCTACATTCTTAACATATTTAAATATTGTGGTCATAATGGCTACAAAATTTTTTAATTTATAAAATGTAGACATATAACCGGAAGACAGAGAAACGACTTCCTGTGGCAGGTCAGCTTTCGATCCTTCCGAAGAGGTAGGCGGATAGGGTGGTCGTCGCAACGAGGAACGCGCAGAGCACCCCGAGGCTCAGCTGGATCGGCATGCTCGAGCTCCCGACAAGGAAGAACCTGAGCGCCTCGACCGCGTATGTCAGCGGGTCGATGTATGATATGTCACGGACGATGGCAGGCGCTGAGGTCAGCGGGAACAGCGCTCCGGAAAGGAAGAACATGGGCATGACGAGGAAATTGGATATGAGCTGGAAACCGTGCATGTCCTCCAGCACCGAGCCTATGGCTATGCCGAAGGCCACGAACGCGGTCGATACCAGTATCATGAGAGGTATGGCGAACATGAGGTTCTGCAGCTCGAACGTAGCGCCAAGGAACGAGGCGAGCACGAGCATGAGCAGCCCTTGTATCACGGCAGTCGTCGCTCCGCCCAGCGACTTTCCGATGACGATGCTCGTGCGCGAGACAGGCGCCACAAGCGTCTCTTTGAGGAAACCGAACTGCCTGTCCATGATCACGATGACTCCGCTGAACACGGAACCGAAAAGCAGCACCATGCCCAGCACCCCGGGCATTATGTATTCCATGTAATTGCCGTCTCCTGCCGGAAGGCTCATCGCCCCGTTAAGGCCGGTCCCGAGTATGGCGAGGAAGAAGAACGGCATCGCCAGGCTGCCTACGATCCTGCTTTTGGAGCGGTAGAACCTGATCAGCTCCCTTTTCCACATGAAATATATCGCCGTGAGTTCGCGGTTCATCTTCTCCCCCTCATTCCCCCCATCGCATTGCGCCGCATGCGCATCGCGTCCTTGGGCGATGCGGTCTCGGCCCGGATGTTCTTGCCCGTGTAGTGCAGGAACACGTCGTCCAGCGTCGGCTTGTGGATGCTGACGGAAAGGACCTCTATCCTGTTCTCGCGCGCGAGGTCCATCAGCACGGTGATCTTCTTCTCGGCTTGCTGGAGGCTCAGGCTCACCGCCCCGTCGTCCACCTTGGATTTTTTCACGATGGATTTGGCCGCGTCTGCCATCTTCTGCGCCTGGGGCGTCTTTATCAGCACGATGTCGCCGCCGAGCGAGTCCTTGAGCGCAGAGGGCGTGTCAAGCGCGATTATCTTACCGGTGTCTATTATCGCGACGCGGTCGCAGAGGCTGTCGGCCTCCTCCATGTAATGCGTGGTCATGACTATGGTGATGCCATGCTCCTTCCTGAGCTTCACGATGTAATCCCAGACGTGCTTCCGGGTCTGCGGGTCGAGACCGATTGTCGGCTCGTCGAGGAAAAGGATCTTCGGGCTGTGGAGAAGGCCGCGCGCGATCTCAAGCCTCCGGCGCATGCCTCCGGAGAATGTCTTGACTATATCGTGCAGGCGGTCTTCGAGCTCGACCATGGCGATGACCTCGTGGATGCGGCCCTTTCGCTCAGCCGCTGGTATGCCGTACATGGCTGCGTGGAGCTCGAGATTCTCGAACGCGGTGAGCTCTTCGTCAAGGGAAGGGTCCTGGAAAACGATGCCGATGCTCTTCCTCACCCCGTCCGCTTCCTTCACGATGTCGAACCCGTTCACGCGCGCGGTGCCCGCGGTGGGCTTTTTCATGGTGACGAGCATGGATATGGCGGTTGTCTTGCCTGCGCCATTCGGACCGAGAAGGCCGAATATCTCGCCCTCTTTTATCCCGAGCGAGATGGAATCCACGGCAGTGAGCTCCTTGAAGCGCTTTGTGAGGGAGTTTATCTCGATGACGTTCGCCATGGTACCTCACATTATTCCTGAGGATTTTTTAAATAAGCGACCCGAAAACCAATCATGGGTTTCCTGAAAGAGCTTTTCAGGCTCACGCGGTTCGAGCACGCGGTGATGCTCGCGCTCGCGGTTGCGATCGCCGAGGTAGTGGTGCTCGGGTCGGTCCCGCAGCTTTCCATCGCCATCGCGCTCTCGCTCCTCGTACCGGTCTTCAGCGAGATGGGCTCGTTCGCGCTCAACGATTACCTCGACATAAAGACCGACAGGATGAACGGGAAAGCCGACAGGCCGCTCGTGAAAGGGACCATCTCCCCTGCGTTCGCGCTCTGTTTCTCGTTCGCGACACTCGCGCTCTCTGTCGCGCTCTCGTTCTTCATCAACCTGCCTGCGTTCGTCATCGCGCTCGTGTTCAACGCGCTCGCGGTGGCGTACAACTGGAAGCTGAAGGACCTTCCGCTTGTCGGCAATATCTACATCGCGCTCACGATGGCGATACCGTTCATATTCGGCAATTTCGTGGTCTCCAGCTCTTTATCCACCCTCGCCATCATCCTGGCAGCACTCGGATTCATCGCAGGCCTCGCGCGCGAGATAGTGAAGTCAGCGCAGGACATGGAAGGCGATATCAAGGCCAGGGGCTCGAAGACGCTGCCGGTCATCATAGGAAAAAAGCCCGCGCTCGCAGCAGCGTGCGTATTGTACATATTATTCATCCCACTCAGCCTCGCGCCGTTCATGGCAGGCCTCCAACTGCGGCCTTTCCCTGCCGCACTGATCGGAGCCGGAGATGCTGCCATACTCCTGATCGCATACCGCATCATCAGCGCTCCGGATGAATCCTATGCATTCGCCCGTAACGTGAGCCTCGTCGCGTTCGCGATAGGGATGGCAGGGATACTGCTCGCGGCGTTGTAATGCGAGGAGAGAAGCGAGGTAAAATCAAGTAAAATCGCGAATAGTTAGACAGATGTCGAAGTACTACCAAGTATGTTTAAAAATTAAGCAAAGGCCGGATTCAATCCAGCATTAGAGGTGATATAATTGGCTGGAAAAACAACAAATTATGGTGAATACGCCTTCCTCGGAGGGCTGGTGGTAGCAATCATCATCGGCGCATTGTCCGGCGTCGTACCGGCAGCGATGATGCCGATACTTGTCGCGGTGCTGTTCGTACTGGGTGTCGTGGTAGGTCTGCTCAACATCAGTGAGAAAGAGGTGAGCGCATTCCTGATAGCGACGGTCGCGCTGCTCTTGGCAGCCACGTCATGGAACGTGTCGCTCGGCCAGGCGCTCGGCCTGCTGGGCACTACCGGCATCATGGTCGCTTTGGTGATACAGAGCATCACCGGCGCTTTGATAGCCTTCATATCGCCAGCAGCATTCATCGTGGCGATAAAGGCTGTATACAAGCTGGCCCAGCCAGACTGATTTTTTCTTTTATTTTCTTTTCTTCGATTTTCCGAAGCGCGCACCCACACGCACCCTTAGCATTTAAAACCTTACGAATAGTAATTATATACAATATCAACGATTTGTCAGTTCTTGCACTGTCACGGACAGGCAGGGGCGAGCCGACGGGTGACAGCGCCGATATATGGCGATGGAACCCGTCAAAAGGTGGCGACATATGAAGATACCGAAAAAAGACAACCAGGTGCTTCTTTCACTCGTGGAGAACCTGATGAAGACGAAGAAACCTTTCTGGAGAAAGGTCGCATACGAGATCTCACGGCCCAGGAGGCAGAGGGTCGAGGTCAACCTCAGCAAAATCGACCAATACGCTCCTCAGGAATCGACAGTGATTGTGCCTGGGAAGGTCCTCGGCTCAGGGGTCATCTCCAAGAAGGTGACGGTCGCGGCGTTCTCGTTCAGCGAAAGCGCGGAGAAGCTCATAGGCTCTGCAGGAGGCAAAACCCTCAGCATAGACGGCCTCCACAAGACGAACCCCGAAGGCAGGGGCGTCATGATACTGAAGTGATGCTCATGGCAGTCGTAGATGGAACTAACATGGTGTTTGGAAGGCTCGCGAGCCAGGTTGCCAAGAAGCTCATGCTCGGGGAGGAAGTGCACCTCGTGAATGCCGAGAAGCTTGTCATCATAGGCAAGCCATCGGACATAACCGGCAAGTACGCTCAGCGCAAGAGCATAAAGCACAAGGGCAAGCCCGAGAAATCGCCCTCTTGGCCGAGGATACCCCACCTCCTCGTGAAGAGGATGATAAGGGGCATGCTCCCCCGTGAGAGCAGCCGGGGCAGGGATGCGCTCCACAGGCTGAGGGTGTACAAAGGCAACCCCAAGAACATGAACGTGGACACAAAGATCGAGAATGCCGGATTCGACGGCATATCCAAGCACGTCACGATAGACGAGATTTGCAGGAGTCTGGGTTACTCAGGTTGATATGATGGTTGAACAAGAGGATAAAAAAGCCAAGAAAAAGCCTGCCGGCAAGACCAAAGAGAATGTGAAGGTCGAGCCCAAGGCAGAGAAGGCTCACGAAACTGGGCACAAAACGCACGCTCCGTCTGAAGCGAGGGTGGAGAAAGCCCACGAGAGACCGGAGCACAGAGCGGTGGAAGCGAAACCCCCTGAGCACAAGATGGTGGAGGCTAAACCACCACCCCTGCATAAGGCAGCGGAACCGAAAAAGAAGAAGAAATCCGCACCCAAGAAAGAGGCGCGCAAGGTCTTCACAGCCAGAGGCAAGAGGAAGGAGAGCGTTGCCAGGGCGACCATCCAGGCAGGGAAGGGGGTCATCAGGATGAACAGCCTGAACATCAACTCGATCAACAACCATTACATACGCGAGATAATCGCCGAGCCGATCAGGTACATCGGCCCTGAAGCCAACAGCGTCGACATCTCCATCAACGTCCGCGGTGGCGGGGTGATGGGCCAGGCGCAGGCAGCCAGGACGGCGATCGCGAATGCGCTCGCGCGCTACTTCGAAGGCATGAACCTCAAGGAGAAATTCACCTCGATCGACCGCTCGCTCATAATAGAGGACACGAGGCGCGTGGAGACCAAGAAATTCCGCGGACCGAAGGCAAGGGCCAGGTTCCAGAAATCATACAGGTGATTTTTATCGAGGCTTTCCCTCGATTTCCAGTACAATGAGGATACGGATGGAAGAAGGTTTCAAAGAACTTCGGTATGGAGTCCGTACGGATGAAGTTTGATGAAACTTTAACATGAGTATTGTTGGAGGAAAGTTTCATGGAGTTTCCAGTCAGATGTTTTACGTGCGGTTCCGTGATCGGGCATCTGTACGAGCAATACAAGAGCAGCACGAAGGAGAAGAAGCCCGACGTGGCGTTGGATGAGCTCGGCGTGGACAGGTACTGCTGCAGGAGGATGTTCCTCGGGCACGTGGATATCGTCCAGAGCGTGCTGAAGTACCCGAGAGTGTAGTTTATTGGAAAAAGCGGAAAACGCTTAAAAGCTTTCAGGCATAAATCATATAATTATTACAGATCCATATGACATGATGGTGGGTATGAGACCGAGATACGATAGTACCGCGGAGCAGTTGAAAGGGCGTGCGCCCACTGTGGCCAGAGAGTTCTCTCTTCCCCTTGCTCCCCCCCGCACTCGAAACTTTGGGCTGCCCTTACAAGATGGCGATAGCCATAAGCCCACAGATCCTGAGGCAAAGAACACACTAATCGAAACAAGAAGGGGGATAGGATCTTATCTGGCTAAATGGGTATCTATGGGCGGCTATGATTTCATTGCGTTGGATGCATACATGGAACAGACCGGACAGTATGATGCTATCAGGGGTACCTGGCCAAATTTCAGAAACGCGACAATACGCAATGCTAAGAAGATTCTTGATCTCACATGCGGCACAGGCGAGATAGCCATGAGCGTGGCGGACCTGACAAACCACCCAGTCACCATATACGCGAATGAGTTTTGTCCTGAATTATCAAGAATCGCCGGCCTTAAATTCGATAGGTGGAACGCAAGACACGGAGCGAGAGATGGTAGAGAAATCGAGTTAACCAAAATGACCACCCAACCAGATGAATCCCAGACAGTAACGCGTTTGGTGGATGGCATGATGGATGTTGTGCTTTGGTGGGGTTCGTTTAATATGCTGCGTGGACGCAAATATCTGATGGCCACGGCCTACGATCTCCTCAAACCAGAAGGAGTATTTATCATAATGGAAGCATACCCGTGGAACCTGATACCGATACACTACGTAGGCGAGGAGGGCTTTGTAAGTCTTGCAACATCAATCAGGCCGCTCGAACCAACAGACATTGAGGAAAGAGTAAAAAGACAGTGGATGAAAAAATTCAGATCCGAGATAGGCTCCTCCGCACGCGCAGCCGCAATCGAGATCCCGGTTATGGTTGGAGAAGAGGATCTTCATGGGACTGTTCCGGATGAGATGTCGCCACACCTCACCTCCATGTGCTTTACCAAGCCCAGGTGCAAGGTATGACCAAGTAGGATACAGCTATTTAAAAACATAAATGGTTAGATACATAATCATGTGGTTATTGGACAGCATCCAGACAAGGGGGAACCGATGCTAGGACCGCTCGGACTTGCAAGGCCGCGGATCATACAGGCAGCATCCAGAGAAAAGCTCCTTCATCCGCCTTCAGTGGACACGATACAGCGTGCGACAGCGCGATTCGCACCTGATTATGACGAATGGATGGCTGAGACACACCATCCAAAAGCCACCCGATTAATAACGAAATTTTATTGGGGTGGACAGCGGGGCAGAACAATAGCAGAGCTGGGATGCGGCACTGCGCAACTTACAAGAAACCTTATGAGCAGTATCCTCACTCGTGAGGCGAGTGCGAGGAAGCTGGATCATGGGGAAATAGAGCCAACCACATTCATATGCCTTGACCAGAACGAAAATATGCTCAGGCTGGCATATGAAAATATAAAAGAGGCGATAGCCGCACATATCAGAGGCCTGGAAGGAGTGCTTTGCCGTAAGGCAGGGTCAGACGGGACTGTGGGAACACCCCTCCCGAAAACGGAAGAAGCACAGGATAGGATAGTATTAACGCACAGAGCAAATACCATCGTGGATGTCCGTTTCTTACTGATGGAGGCTGAGAGACTGCCAGAAACAGAATACCACCACAAGATCGACCTGGCTATCATGGCGTATATCAACCACTGGCTCAGGGGGCTTGCAGGTAAACGAGCAGCCATAAAAAATCTGCACGACACGCTCGCCGATGAAGGGCGGGTATTCGTAGTGGAAGAATATCCATTGGTCGTGAGGACCGACCTTCACCCGGATGATGAAGAGATCCAGGAGCTTGGGGGATTGATCGAAGAAGCCAGCACAGTACTTACGATACCTGAGATCTCGCTTTTGTACGAGGAAGCGGGATTTGTACTGACTGAACGCGCGAAAGAACTACCGATAGACGATTTACATTTCATGCACGGGTTGTCATTCCAGAAAGGCGTTTATGACGATGTGAATGGAATGATGACCGCGCCGCCGGCAGTACTGAAGAGATAAACTGATTATCGTGGATCTCCTGGCCAAGCCTACGGAGGGCTTCGTACTGCCAAGTAAAGTGCCATAATGTCTGATGTCATTAGGGAACCGTGAGGCTCAAGAAGGTCCTGAGAGGACCTTCTTACTGCCAAGTGCCTACAACGGGTTGAACTCGTACGCATGCTTGAACGCATAGAGCACGAGCATGGTGTTGGTCTCTACTACGTACGGTTTCTTGTTGAGATCAGCCAGAAGCGTGGTGAGCGTCTCGCGGTTCTTGGTCCTGACGATCGCGACGAGGTCGCAAGTGCCGGTGACCGCATAGAAAGCGGATATGTCCTTCATGGACCGCAACTCGTCGAGCATCGGCCATTTGCTCCTGGCGTCCTTGGTGACCTTTATATTGATTATGGCAGGGAGGTCGTAGTCCAGTTTCGAGTAATCGAGCTCGGCGACATATTTCAGGATGACGCCTGCCTTCTCGAGCTTCTTGATGCGCTGGAGCAGCGTGTTCGGATGCACATGGAGCTTCTGGGCAAGTTCGCGCACAGGCCGCTTGCAGTCGTCACGGAGCTCCCTCAGGATCATCAGGTCCACGGAATCGATCTTCTCTTTTGTTTTCATGATGCCACCCATTTTGTTACGTTGAACAAAAACAGCCTCTTTTTAGCGGTGTTTCCTGTGATTTGTTACAACGTTATCATCTTTTTATGTATTTTATCATTTAAATACGTTCGCTTTTCGGGCCACCCCCCCCCCCCACCCGCCTCACCCCGAGATCAGCCATAGGCAGCTTGCGGGGACGCCGGCTAGATAAAATGCACATGATATTTAAAACCGACTGAACAACAAAAATCCAAAGGGGTCGTGAGGTAACCTGGTATCCTGCAAGCTTGGGGACCTAGACGTTTCCGAACGGCTGGCTAAGATGCTTGTTATCTGAGTTCAACTGCCTGATTACAAACACCTGCGATCAGACGGAGTATATCTCAGCGACCCCATTTTGTTTTCCCGGCGCCTTCGGCGCACGCGGGAAAATAAACAGGAGGTTTGAGAATATGAGCGAAAAATCAGGAATGCCTGTGAAACAGGAAGTCTTTCTGGAATCGGGCGTGCACATAGGCACGAAGATAAGGACCAACGACATGCGCGGATACATCTTCAAGAGGCGCGACGACGGGCTTTACATCCTCGACCTGAGGAAGAGCGCCGAGAGGCTCATGGATGCCGCGAAGATGCTCGCCAAATACAAGCCAGAGGACGTCTGGGTGGTCGCATCGCGCGTGTATTCGAGCAACCCCGCGAGCAAGTTCGCGGAGCTCACCGGCGTGAACATAGTGAAAGGCAGGTTCGTGCCGGGCACCATGACGAACATGAACATAAAGAGGTTCACGGAACCGAAGATACTCTTCGTCTGCGACCCAAAGGGCGAGCACGAGGCGATAGCCGAGAGCGCCAAGAACGGCGTGCCGGTGATAGCGCTCTGCGACACGGACAACGATACGAAATTCATCGATCTCGTGATCCCGATAAACAACAAGGGCAAGCGCTCGCTCGCGCTGATATTCTATATCCTCTCGCGGGAACTCATGATGGCGCAGGGGAGGATAAAATCCTACGAGGAATTCACCCACGATATCAACTTCTTCGAGCAGCTCGTCCTTGACGAAGAGAAGAAGGCGGCAGTGCCTGCGGAAACGACCGAGGCTGCGAAACCCGAAGCTCCGGCTGCCCCGGCGCCTGCGGAGAAGAAGAAAGAAGAATGATTTTTTCCGTTTTTTTCACTTTTTACTTGTTCTTACTTGTGTTGAACGAATCGACGCAGCTCTGCCTTTCGTTCGCGTTCGCTATGCGGTCGCAGAGCGAGACGTTATTGTAGAGTTTGGCTGACTCGATATAGCATTTGTTGTACCACTCGTAGTTCACGATGCCTGCGCATTTCGTCCAGTCCAGATTCTGGTTCGAGTAGATGATCACGCCTTGGTAGCATGTGCTGCGCTGGTTGAGCGAGTCTGAGATCACCTGGCACGCGGACGGGTCGCCGTACTTCTTCGCATACTCGAAGCTGCAGCGGAAGAGGCTGGTAGTCGCAAGCTCGTCTATCTTCTTGCATCCGGAGAGGTCACCGCTGAGAAGCGAGTAATTCGTGTAGCACGCCCAAAGCGAGTTGAGCGAGAAGCTGTCCTGATCGCAGATGGAAAGCTCTCCGAGTTTAGCCGCGAAGGTCGAATAGCAATCCAGCGAGTACACCGTGTCCCCGGTTATCTGCGTGCAGATGTAGAAATCATCCTGGTGCAAGGCCCAAAGCTCATAGCAATAATCCCTTTGCGCCCCGGCCGGAAGATCGGAGCATTTATCCGTGCCGAGCGTGGCTGAGAGGCACGCCTTGGACATCACCGCGTCCCCGATCCTGCCGCAGACCGATGAATCGTTGACAGCGACGCCGTAATCGAGCAGGCAGCGGCTATCGGACCCGCACTTGGTCGCGTTTTTGGCGGATAATGCCTGGCAGAGCGGTTTGTCGTTCGATGACCTGCATGGGTCCAAAGCAGAAATGCATTCCTGTTTCGCTGTAGTGCCGAGTAAGCCGCATAGCGAAGAATCGTTACCTGAGACCGCGAATCTCATGACGCATGATTTCTTCCTGCCTTCATCGGCGAGCGATGTACATGCGGTGAGCGAGGTGTTGGATATCTGGAGGAGACAGTCCTGCACGGATGCTTGCGAAACCAGCAGGCACTCGGAAACATTGTTCTGCTGGATCGCATTCTGCAGATGGCATGCATCTGAGCATGCTGGCGGCGTTATCGTGCCGTTGGACACATTGACCGGAGGCGTTGGAGGGACCACCGGTGGCGGAGGCGTCGTGTTGGCGACGGGCTTGATAGGGGTCATCTTGCTCATTATAATCATGACAAGCACGCCACCTAGGACCAATATGAGGATGAGGAGCACCCCGATAAGGAGGATGGTGTTCTTGTTGTCGCCTTCCTCGCCCTTGCTGAACTTGTATTTCTTTTCATTTCTTGCCATGACCAGTATGAAGAAGGCAAAATTTAAATGCCTGGGCATGCGCGGGATGTCGGCACCGGGTTTCGGGTTTAGGGTTTTGGGTTCTGCGTTCCGGGTCCTGAAGTCCGATCAGATTTCTCGAAGAGCCTGGCTCATTTCGGGTTCATACGCGACATATAACAACGGAAATGTTTCGGGTTCATGCACGAAATATAACAACGGAGATAAATCAGGCATGAACCCGAAAGAATCAGGTATGAACCCGAAAATTCGAAAAATACTCGCAAAGTCGGGTCGGTGTTTCACCCGTACTCGAGGAGCACGGTACTCTCACCGACTTTGCGATAGGACTTTGAGGACTTGGGGCAACAGCCCCATGGTTTTGTGTTTTGAGTTTCGGGTTTCGTAGTGCGAAACACACAACGCGAAACATGAAACATGCGAAGGTTGCCTGAAGACTCACTGGTTGCGATGCCGGGCTCATGGATGCGGTTGTGCGCCAGCCAGGCCAGGACGACGGATACCATCGCACAGGTTTGCAAAAAAAGAAAATTTATGTATTTGATTCCAAGAGGAGAAATCAAAACTATAAAAACTGTTTGATTAACCAATCGTTTCCCAGTTCCTTGGAACTGGGCCAAAAGAGTGGGAGGCGGGATGGAGCCTTTCGGTGTACCATCCCTCTCTTTCCTAATTCTAATCCCTAATCAATCATGCGTTTTTTCCGCAAATGGTATCGGGATATCATCGTGTGCCAATATTTTCGTGACAAGTGCAAGATGCTCTAACCCGAGCATCTCGCACGCGAGTTTGAAATCCCATCCGGTCTTTGTGAGCGCGTCCTTGATCATCTGGGCCTCCAGCTCCTGGAGCGCCACTGCAAGAGGAGGGATTTCGACCGTATCTGAAGAAGCTCCGGGCCGGTAACTCGGCGTTATACTATGTCGCTTCATCAGAACGGCAAGTCGCTCCGGCTCGATCGCGAGGCGCTGCGCCGCTTCATTCTTATCGCCGTTCGTTGCTGCAAGCGCGGATAGTATGAGCCTTTTTTCAGCCGCGCTGATCGCTGTTTGCAGAGGCACAGGGCTTTCTTCCTTGCCCCGGCCCGGGAACATCGTGTCCAGGGCCGAAGATAACCCTGTTTCGACAGCGGATAGCATCTCCGCTTCAGTAGAGAAATGACCGGCATCCCGGAAGGCTCTGCCCGAGACCTCAGCAGCGAGTCGATTTGCAAGCTTTTCCCCAACCAGCCGGTGAACCCTACCCGAAACCCCGGCCGCATACAGAAGCTGCTGCCGTCTTGAACCTAAATCATTTGCTGTTTTTGACATAGAATATGATTTATTGCGACAGCTTTTAAAAACATTGCTTGGACGGTGCAGGGCACGCATCGTGCGCCGGGGGAGCGGCGAGAGGCTAAGAAACATTTAAAAACATCTCGTAATAAAGGAGTTTTGCCTTTTCCTAAAAGGTTGTTCCTGCTAAGCCAAAACGGGTTAGCAGAGGTTAGAAGAAGATTTTGATGTGGATTAATGTGGATTAGGAGGTTATGAAAATGGCAAAGAAAGAACACCTGAACTTAGTGTTTATCGGCCACGTCGACGCGGGAAAGTCGACCAGTGTCGGTAGGATCCTGTACGAGACCGGCGCCATATCGGAGCAGGTACTCAACAAGCTGAAGGAAGAGGCGGCGAAGGTAGGCAAGGCGACGTTCGAGTTCGCTTTTGTCATGGACGCGCTCAAGGAAGAGCGCGAACGTGGAGTCACCATAGACATCGCGCACAGGGAATTCGAGACCCCGAAATACTACTGCACGATCATCGATGCCCCGGGCCACAGGGACTTCGTCAAGAACATGATAACCGGTGCGAGCCAGGCGGACGCTGCCGTCCTGGTGGTGTCTGTCAAAGACGGCGTCCAGCCGCAGACCAAGGAGCACGCGTTCCTCGCAAAGGTGCTCGGCATCGGCCAGATCGCGGTCAACATGAACAAGATGGATGCGGTCGGCTACAAGAAAGAGGAGTACGACAAGGTGAAGGCTGAGGTCGAGAAGCTCCTCAAAGGCATCGGCTACAAGACCGAGAACGTGGTCTTCGTACCATGCTCTGGATACGCTGGCGACAACCTCACCAAGAAGTCGCCGAACATGACATGGTACACCGGCCCGACCCTCGTGGAGACCATAGACACGTTCAAGATACCTCCGAAGCCGGTCGACAAGCCGCTCAGGCTCCCGATACAGGACGTGTTCACCATCACCGGCCACGGCACGGTCCCGGTCGGAAGGGTGGAGAGCGGCAGGCTCAAGCCGAACGACACCGTCATCGTCATGCCTGCGGGCGTGAAGGGCGAGGTCAAGAAGATCGAGATGCACCACCAGGAGCTCGCCGAAGCGGTGCCTGGCGACAACGTCGGCTTCAACCTCAAGGGCGTGGAGAAGAAGGACATAAAGAGGGGAGACGTCATCGGCCCGTCCACGAACCCGCCGAAAGTCGCTGCGGATTTCACAGCGCAGATCGTGGTCCTGAACCACCCGACGGCGATATCCGTCGGATACACCCCGGTGTTCCACATCCACACTGCCCAGTTCGCCGGCAAGATCATAGAGCTCCTCGAGAAGAAGGACCCGAAGACCGGCCAGACAGCCCAGGCGAAACCGGATTTCATCAAGACAGGCGATATCGCCGTGGTGAAGATCCAGCCGCTCAAGCCGGTTGTCATCGAGAAATTCTCCGACTTCCCGGCGCTCGGAAGGTTCGCCCTCCGTGACATGGGACAGACGGTCGCAGCCGGCGTCGTGCTGAACGTGACTCCGAAGGCCGCCCAGTGATTTTTTTAATTTTATAATTTTCTTCTCTTTGTTTCATTCATCTTCGATCCCTATTTCTTTCATGACAACCGAGGTCACTGTCCTTGAGATGCCCTTGATGTTCCTGAGCTTCCCTACCACCGAATCACTCAGGTCATCGACATCCTTGGCCCGTATCCGCGCGATTATATCTATCTCTCCGCTGACTATGCTGACCTCCATGACATTGGGCAGGAGACGGATCTGCTTCGCTACAGCCTCCTGGGATTCGATTTTCGAGTAATCGACGTTGATGAAGATGTAGGCGCATATGGGGAGGCCGATTTTCCTGTAATCAGGTATGGCTGAGAAGCGCCTGATGATGCCCCCTTCCTCCATCCCGATGATCCTGTGATGGACAGTACTCATCGGAAGGCCGACCTTGCGCGATATGCTGCGAAGCTTGGCTTTCCCGTCAGCGATCAGCTCGTCTAATATCTCGCGGTCTTTTTCATCCATAATGATACCTATTGGAATTTTTCCAACAAACATATTAAAAAATGATAATAATTTGAATTTTTTCCAATAAATACAGTAAAACTTATAAATAGATGGAAAACCACATCCCGTCCAGGTGATTAGTTTGACAACACGTAAAATGATCGAATATGCGAAACTGACTTCCGGGGTGCTCTGGTACACGACGGATTTCTTCCACAAAGAAGGATTCATGCAGATGATGCCTGTGATACTATCACCGATCACAGACCCGCTCGGCCCGGACCCGGGCAGCACGGTCATAAAGACAGGTGAGATAGAATATCTCGGGCAGATGCTCTCGCTCACCCAGTCCATGATATTGCACAAGCAGCTGGCGGTGAAGGCGGGCATGGAGAAGCTTTTCATAATATCGCCGAACGTCCGTCTGGAGCATCCGAAGAGGAAGGACAGCGGCAAGCATCTTTTCGAGTTCTCCCAGGTAGATTTCGAGATCGCGCACGCCAGGCAGGACATGGTGTTCGACCTCATGGAAAGATTCCTTTCCGGCCTCATGGATTACATGAAGGAAAAGCATGGCACCGAGCTTGCGGCCCTCCACAGGACGTTGCCTTCGCTGGCAGGCCCGTTCCCGAGATATACGACTCACGAGCTCGAGGCGAAGTACGGCCCGGATTGGGAGAACCAGGCTTCCAGAGCGCACAGCACCCCTTTCTGGGCCCTTTGCCATACACGCGAGTTCTATGACAAGAGCGACCCGGCCGACCCGGGCCACTTCCTGAATTACGACCTGATATACCCCGAAGGATTCGGCGAGGCGCTCTCTGGAGCGGAGCGCGAGCACGAATATGGCATCATCATGGAAAAGATCGAGCGCCACAAGCTGGATAAAAGAAGATATGGCGCTTATCTCGAGCGCGCGCAGACAGGACTGCTTCCGTCCGCAGGGGGCGGATTCGGGGTGGAGCGCCTCGTGAGGTATGTATCCGGAGCCAAGCACGTCGGAGAGGTCCAGCTGTTCCCGCGCGTGCCAGGCGTCCAGGTGGATGTCTGATTTTCATTTTTTATTTTCGATTTCAGCCTCGGGACACCGGTTTAAATAATTATCAAGCCAAGTGAGCATCATGATCACCAACATAGCCACTATACTCCAGCAGAAGCTGGAGGGCAAGGACGTAGCGCTGCGGGGATGGGTGCACAGGCACCGGGTCAGCGGGAACATGGTTTTCGTCGTGATGAGGGATCCCTCAGGCATCATCCAGCTGACAGTGAAGAAGGACAAGGTCAGCGAGAAGGACTGGAAGGACGCCAACGACTCTTATGTGGAGAGTTCCTTCACCATGACCGGGCGCGTGAAGAAGGACGAGCGCGCTCCAGGCGGCTACGAGATCGAGGCAGCAGGATACACACTCATATCCCAGGGCGAGCCGTTCCCCATAGCCAAGGATCTCTCGGACGAGTTCCTCCTCGACATACGGCATCTCTGGATGCGCTCGCAGAGGATGACGAACATCATGAAGGCGCGCCACCACATCGTGAACTACCTGCGCGAATTCTTCGAGACCGAAGGATTCTACGAGATGGCACCTCCGATAATCACCCGCTCGGGTTGCGAAGGCGGTAGCACGCTCTTCGAGATGGATTATTTCGGCGAGAAGGCGTACCTGACGCAGAGCTCGCAGATGTACGCAGAGGTGTTCGTGTTCTCGCACGGCAAGGTGTACGTACTCGCTCCCTCGTTCCGGGCCGAGAAGTCCCGCACCATAAGGCACCTGGCGGAATACTGGCACCTCGAGCCAGAGATGGCGTTCTATGATCACAAGATGAACATGGACCTCCAGGAAGCGATGGTGAAATACGCCGTTGGCAAGATGGTGGGCGGGCACTCGGAACTCCTCAAAGCGTGCGGCCGCGATCCTGAAGACCTCCGCGCGACGATAGAGAAACCGTTCGAGAAGATGGATTACGCTGCTGCTGTCGAGGAAGTGAACGAGCTCGGGGGCAAGATGGAATGGGGCCAGGATTTCGGGGCTGACGAGGAAGCGCTGCTCACCAAAGGAGCCGAGGCGCCGATGTTCGTCACGAGGTTCCCGAAAGAGATCAAGGCATTCTACATGAAAGAGGATCCGGCAGACCCGGAAGTGGTGCTCAACGACGACCTCCTGGCGCCTGCAGGTCATGGCGAGATAATAGGCGGAAGCGAGAGGATATGGCATTACGACGAGCTTGTCGCCCGCATGAAGGAGCAGAACCTGAAGATAGACGATTACAAGTGGTACGTGGACCTCCGCAGGTACGGAAGCGTGCCGCACTCTGGTTTCGGCCTTGGGATCGAGCGGTTCGTGAAATGGACCCTGAACCTCGACCACATCCGCGATGCGATTCCATTCCCCCGAACAATCAATAGATGCTATCCGTGAGGGGGAAGACTTGGACCGCAGTCCAAGCTGATTCCCGAGAACCATTAATAGATGCTACCCGTGATGATGCAGTGCTCAGGGTTCTCGGGAAGTTTTGAACGGATTGCCGTTCAAATTGATTTCCCCGCACGATAAATCGCTGCTATCCGTAAATCAGGTCTGCAGGAACGGAAACTATTTAAACACAATAATACACAAGTTACCCATGCAAAGAACCAAGCCATTCAGTGCACGCATAACCCGTACACCTGCACCAGCAAGCAGCTCAGGAACATTCCCAAAACAAGATTTGGATGACGGGACCATCGGGAGATACTCCATTGTTAAACGCACTGACGCTGAAAATGCGGCGGCAGGAACCCCCCAAATCACGAGCGTAGAACAACTCCGAAAAATGGTTGAAAGCGCACAGACCATAGTCAGCAGCGGCGGCATCGATGGGAGAAAAATTATGATGGGTATTTGTACCGTAGGTGGCCGCACAGCAGACGTAACTGGCAAAGAGTATTATCCTCTCGGGGACAGTGTGGGAAATGCTTACCGCCTTTATTTCGATACTTCTGAAGCGGTAACAGATCCGGCAGTTGACGTCAAAAAAAGAGCGTTTATCGAGTTTGATGGCAGAACGAAGGCATACCTACTGTTAGAAGTACCTTCCCCACGAGACTATAGGAGAGAATAAGCGGAATAACTGGAATAAGAATAAAAAATCACTCATCCGAAGCGTACAGGTACGCCTCGTTGAGCTTGTACTCGAAGAGTTCGTGCGGCTTGAAGAAGCGCTTTATCTCTTTCTCGGCAGCCTCCCTGGAATCGGATGCGTGTATCACGTTCCTGGAGGTGCTGTTGGACAGGTCGCCCCTTATCGTCCCGCCAGGCGCCTTGGACGCGTTGGTCGGGCCTACGATGAGCCGGGTCACCTCGACCGCTTCCTTGCCCTCTATCACGGCTGCGACCACGGGCTGCGCGGTTATGAACTTCTCGAGGTCAGGATAGAACGGCTTGTCGACGAGATGGGCATAGTGGTCTTTCGACAGCTCCTTTGTGATGTGGAGCATCTTCAGGCCCACGATCTTGAAGCCCTTTGCCTCGAACCTTGCCAGGATCTGGCCGATAAGCCCGCGCTGCACTGCATCCGGCTTTATCAGGAGAAGGGTCCGTTCGCGCATAGAGTCGTCACTTCCTTCACTCGTGTTACTTCTTTTTCTCCTTGGCGGCTTTCTCCTTGCCTGCAGCCTGCCTCGCCATGAACTTCTTGGCAGCAGGGGTCCATTTCTGGCGCCTGCCTTCCCTTCCAAGGACAAGGTTGTTCTTCTTGCACTTGCTCGAGCAGAAGTTGTATATCGTGCCGTCTTTCTTCACGAAAATGAGCCCGGTGCCTTTTTGCACAGGACTATCACAGAACGAACAGTTTGGCATGATTTCACCTTGCCTTTATCTCCTTGGCTTCCCTGTCGGTCTCGAGAAGCACGATGACCATCCCTTTCTTGACAGGCCCCTTGATGTTCCGCAATATGACCCTGCCTGCGTCCGGCCCTTCCAGGACCTTGCACAGGACCTGGTATATCTCGCCGTAGACGCCGGTCTTGGCGCGGATTTCCACTATCTCGGCTGGGTATCCTTCCGGCATTGGGATCACTTCTGCGGCTTGGGCAGCTTCTTGATTATGTCTGCGAGCTTTTCCGAAGCCGGACCCGCGTTCTCCACAGCGACCGCCGAAGTGCCGACCTGGATGCCGATCGCTCCTCCGAGATCCTTCTTGGAAGGCACGAACGCGTACGGTATGTTGTGCTCCTTGCAGAGCATCGGGAGGTGGATTACGACTTCCTCGGGGGTGACGTCACCCGCGACGACAACGAACTGCGCGGTCTTCCTCTCGATGGCCTTCGTGGCCTCGTTAACGCCCTTCTTTATCTTTCCGCCATCCTTGGCGACCGAGAGCATCTCTATGATCTGGGGCACCAATTCTGCTGGTATCTGAACATCTACATATCCCATATCTACACCTCGATTTCTGTCATCGGTTGTTTGGACTTAAAAATCGCTGAACCTACTTTGTTATGGCGGATTTATAAGGTTTGCAGTTCTGCGCCGGGGGCGGGGTTCGGGGTGGCCCGGTTCGGGATTGAAAGGGGAAAAGGGAAAAGGGGAAGAGCAGGAAAACTCAGAGCAGGACATTGACTGCCTTGAGATACGCAGCGATGCTCGCGAGAACGATATTCACGTCCATGGCCGAGGAATCGATTTTGCGCTCCCCGAGTCGCACGGTCACATTGACCCTCACCTTCGCATTGCTTCCCCCGGAAATCGCATCGACATGATAGCCGACAAGCTCGGGCTTGCTAGCCCCAAGCGCCTGCCCGATGGCTTTGAGCGCTGCGTCCACCGGACCGTCCCCTTCGGCAAAACCGGTTTTGAGCTCAGCATCCCCATTCATCCTGAGCTTCACAAGAGCGAACGGGATGACCAGGTTCCCGTCACTACCCGAATACTGGACCAACTCGACTTTCTTATGCGCTCCGTTGCCTTTAACCTTCTCCACCAACTCGAAGAAGTCTGCATCGCTCACGATCGCTCCGGCCTCGTTCATGCGTTTAACGGCTTCCAGAAGACCAGGTATCCTGCCTTCTTCGAGCTCGATGCCTAATTCGTTCAGCTTACCGACTATGGTTTTCGTCCCTGAAAGCTTGCCAAGGGATAGCCTGTGCTTCGCACCGACACAGTCAGGCGGATATGGCTCATACATCGTCATGTTCCTTTGCAAGCCGGCATGATGGATGCCTGCATCATGAAGGAATGCGAACTCTCCTACAACCGCTTTGCTCCCTGCAGGGTAGACATTGGACAGTCCGGCTACCAGTCTGGAAAGAGCCTGGATGCGCGTGAGATCGATCGTCCGCATATCATATTCGTCCAGAAGGATGAGCGCGACCTCTTCCATAGCGCAGTTGCCGCACCGCTCCCCAAGGCCATTGACGGTTCCGTGGAAACGGTCGGCTCCTGCGCGTAGCGCCTCGAGCGTATTGGCGGTCGACATGCCCTTGTCGTCGTGCCCATGGAAAGACAGCAAGGTATGGTCGAGGCCATCCCTCAGATACCTGAAAAGCTCGTAGGTGCGTGAAGGCATCAGACGCCCCAGCGTATCGCAGACGCAGAAGCATTCCACGCCAACCTCCTGCGCCATGAGCGAAACCGCTTTGAGATACTCTGGATTCGCCCGGCTGCCGTCTTCAGCAAGCAGCTCGACGACAAGCCCCTTACCTAGAGCGTATTCGATGGATTTGCGGGTTATCGCCATCGCCTTAGGATAGAATTCAGGGTCGGTTTTCTTCAACCCGAGCTTTCCCGCGATGTGGCAATCGGATGCCGGATAGACGAGGCTTATCCTGCCAGCGCCTGCCTCCACCACGGCATCGACATCCCCGTCCCGTATCCTGGCGAATGAAGAGACGATTTTGTTATCGCCAAGCACCTCGCACACCCGCTGGATCGAATCCTTCTCACTCTTGCCATTGCAGGCGCTGCCGGCTTCTACGATATCGACGCCTATATCTTTGAGCGCGGAAGCGATTTGCGCTTTCGCAGCTAGATTGAACACAACACCGGGAGTCTGTTCCCCGTCCCGCAAAGTAGTATCGAGAATCTGCGGTTTTCTTACAAAATAAGTCGGAACCTTCAAAACTGGTACACGTTCTTTTTCCTTACTGGATTTCTAAACACCCTTGCATATTTTTCACCTCTCATATGTCTGGCTTAAGCCAAACTATGTGTGTGAAACTGACTTGGTAGGGCGATTGTTTTTAAATGCATGTAACACACTACATTGTCATGTTAGAGGGTGCTGTAATTGAAGGAAATCTGATGTGGATTGAGATAGGCGTCGCAATAATAGCCTTTGAACTAGCACTCCTACTTTTTCCTAGATTGCTTGAGAATCGCAAGTAAGGCAAAGATGCCAATACAGAAGTAGATAATTGGAACAAACGTGTTTACTAGTTGAGTATTATTTGCTAATCCAGCGATGAGTGTTGCTCCAATAGCAACGATTGCAACAGCTAATATTCCATAAGCAAAAACTTTCGCTACAATCTCCAATATGCCCGCCATTAGTGTCTATTTGCTCATCTCAATTTTTATCCTTACCTTTTTCCCGATATGCTCCGTGAGCTTAGGGTCTCTGATGACCACAGTTCCATACTCATAGGTCTTGGTCTTATCCTTGAGCTTCTTCTTGTCCTTCGTCGAGTATATGACAGCCTCGAAAATACCTATTTTTGCCATGCTAATCTTCTATATAGAAGTATTTAAATATCCTTCGCTACATTATTCTATATAGAAAGAGGGTGTATAACATGGAAATAGAATGTTCAAAATGCAAGGGAAAGAACGTCAAGAAGAACGGCTCAAGAAGCACGGAGAACAGGGGTAGAATCCAGCGATTCAAGTGCAAAGATTGTGGTTTCAGATTCGTCAAGGACGACGGATTTTTCAGGATGAGGAACAGCCCGCAGAAGATTACCCTCTGCTTAAACCTCTATTTCAGCGGGGTTTCACTAAGGAAAATCCAGGAGCATCTAAAGGCGTTCCAACCTCACAATTCCAGCCATGAGGCTATACACTCATGGATTGAGAAATACCCGAAGGTCATAGGGAGTTTTACCGACAATCTGCCAGTCAATTCCGGCTCTGAAATCCAAGTGGATGAGATGGAATACAAAACGAAAGGCCGTCAGAGTTGGTTCATTGATTCGATAGACGTTAAAACAAGATTTATGGTGTCATCTCTATTCTCTGAAACAAGGGCGCGGAAAGACCTCAAAACGGTCATTAAGGACATCAAGAGAAAGACGGGTGGAAATGTCCGGGTGATAACTACCGATGGCTACAATGCCTATGATGACGTGATAAGGAGAGCATACGGATATAATTACAGCAACATGCGCCACAATGTGTTCCACAAGATAAGGAACGCAAGCAGAGGCGGGGGATTCAACTACAAGATTGAGCGACTACACAATAACGTCCGTGAGAGGACAAAGATTTTCAGGGGCTTCAAGAGCATCCGCTCCGCTCAGTCAATAATGAAGGGCTACGAGATTTTCCATAACTTCATAAGAAAACATCAGGCGATAAAGTGCTGTCCTTATGAATTGGCTACTGACCTGAGATTGACCGAAGACAATAAGTGGTTGGAACTCATCAAACTGGCGAAAAATAGCGGGTGATTTTTTTTATTTAGCACCCGCTAACTTTACAAAGCAGTAACACACGCACTCATAGGATAGAACAGTTCAACGATTTCACGCCCTTCTCCTTTTTCAGCACGCCGAAAAGCTTGCGCACGCGCTGAGCATCTGCGCAGACGATGAGCACTTCGAGGCAGATGCCGACATGATGCTGGTGGATGACCGTCTTTATCGTGTCCTCGTAATCATGGAGCCGATCCGAGATATGATGCTTGTCCGCCTCCCTGTAGGTGACGACGAAAACGGAATCCACATGCCCCTTGACGGATTCCAGCATGCGATATTCGTTGAGAAGGGAGCCTATCGTCGCCCGCAGCAGCTTGGAGCGGCTCTTGAAACCGAGGCGGTCCTGGAGCTTGTTCAGTTCGCTCAAAGTCTCCTTGTCCAATGATATGCTGACTATCTCCATTCAACCATCCGATATCTTCTCGCGCATGCCGTTGAAAATGAATGCGCCGGTGGTGAGCAGGCAAATCGGGCATGGGCACACGGCTGCCGACCCGAGCCCCCAGAGTGCGCCTATGGCAAGGCTTTCGTTCCCTTTCCGCACCAGGTTCTCCTTCTTCATTTTATCCCTGTTATTAAGTTTTCGGATAGACTTTGCATTAGTTAATAATTTGTAACGAACTATTTATTAATATTCGCCACGCGATAAAAGCATGGAAGATACGAGGCTCGTGATTTCCCTGGCATTCATCGCCATTCTCATCATGGGATGCGCAGGGAATCCGCAGACGACGAGCGGAAAGCTCAAGGCCGTGGCCACGATCTACCCTCTCTACGATTTCGCGAGGAATGTCGGGGGCGAGCGGGTCGAGGTCTCGATGCTGATAGCGCCAGGGGTGGACCCACACGAGTTCGAGCTATCCCCATCCGATGCGCAGAAAATCAGCGACGCCGGGGTTTTCCTCTACAACGGCGCTGGGATGGAACCATGGGTCCCCCAGCTGCTACAGGGCGTGGATAACAAGAATCTCATCGCCGTGGACACGAGCAAGGGGATGGATCTCATCGCATCCAAGGACGCGGACGAACCGGGCAATGACCCGCATGTCTGGCTCGATCCGCTGCTCGCAAAAAAGCAGGTAGCCGCGATAAGGGACGCCTTCATCCAGGCTGACCCGGCAGGCAAGGATTACTACGAGAAGAACGCAGCTGACTACATGGCGAAACTGGATGGGCTGGATTCCGGGTTCCGGACCGCCCTGAAATCATGCAAGAAGAAAGACGTCCTCATCGCTCATGCGACAGTAGGATATTTCTGCAAGGAATACGACTGCAACCAGATACCGATCGAAGGCATCAACCCCGAGGCCGAGCCGCTGCCGGCAGACATCGCCTCCATAATCACCCAGGCCAGGGAGCGCAACATCACGACCGTGTTCGTGGAGAAGCTTGTCAGCCCAAAGGCCGCGCAGACGATAGCCGACGAGATAAACGGTACTACCGTCACGTTCAATTCCGTGCACGGCATAACCCTGGACGAGATGAACCGGAACGAGACGTACCTTTCGCTCATGGAAGAGAACATACCAATTATGAAGGCTGCGCTGGAATGCAGCTGATAGGTGCTTGCTTGGAAAAGATACTCGAACTCGATGGCGTCTCATTCAGTTATGACAGGCGACCCGCGCTCAAAAACGCCACATTCTCGCTGATGAAAGGGGATTTCCTCGGCGTCATAGGGCCAAACGGCGCCGGGAAGACGACGCTGGTCAAGCTAGTCCTGGGCCTGCTCAAGCCCGATTCCGGAACCATCAAGCTCTTCGGAGAGGACATATCGAGATTCCATGAATGGACCAGGATAGGCTATGTCCCGCAGAAGGCGACGAATTTCGACCAGAACTTCCCCGCGACCGTATTCGAGGTCGCCAGCATGGGGCGGTTCAAGAAGGCAGGCATGATGCGCCGGCTATCCGCAGAGGACGACAGGGCGATAGAGAAGGCGCTGGAGGTCGTGGGCATGCTGGACCTGCGCGACCGTCGCATAGGGGGCCTCTCAGGAGGGCAGCAGCAGCGCGTGTTCATCGCGCGCGCCCTTGCCGGAGAGCCGGAGCTCCTCATACTGGATGAGCCGACCGTAGGGGTGGATGCAGAAGCGCAGCACAACTTCTACTCCCTGCTCAAGAAGCTCCGCAAGGAGTATAGCATATCGATCGTCCTGATCTCCCATGATGTAGGCATGGTGACCAAGTACGTCAACAAGCTGGCCTGCACCAATATAACGCTCGATTTCCACGATGTCTCGAAAGGTATCAAGAAATCCGACCTCGCTTGCGCATATGAGGGGATGGACATGGTGCCTCATCACCATCATTAGGTGTGAACATGCTGGATATCCTTCAATACGGCTTCATGCAACGCGCTTTCATCGCAGGCATACTCATAGCCCTGCTCTGCGGGATCATCGGCGTCTTCCTGGTGCTGCGCAGGATGTCGCTCGTAGGGGATGGCTTGGCGCACATCTCGTTCGGAGGCATCGCAGCAGGCATGCTCTTCGGGATCTATCCCCTGCTATCGGCGCTCGTGTTCTCGGTCCTCGCCGCGATCGGCATCCAGAAGCTCAAGCAGATGAAGGTCTATGGCGATGCGGCCATCGCGATACTCTTCTCGTTCGGCCTGGCTATCGGAGTGGTGATCGTCAGCTTCACGCACGGGTTCAACGCAGACCTCTTCTCCTACCTCTTCGGAAGCATACTCGCGGTGAGCCAAACGGACATACTCACCATAGCGGCAGTAGGCATCGCGACTATCGCCGTGCTAGTGCTATTCTACAAGGAATTGTTCTATACGACTTTCGATGAGGATTCCGCCCGTGCAGCCGGCCTGCCGGTCGAGAGCATCAGCAACCTCCTTGTCATACTCACCGCCATCGCAGTCGTCCTGTCGATGCGCATTGTAGGGATACTGCTCGTCTCGTCGTTCATAGTCATACCGGCATCCACAGCGCTCCTTTTCTGCAAAGGATTCAAGCAGGCCATTGCGGTGTCGGCTGCCATAGGGGTTTTTTCCGTCATCGTAGGGCTGGTCGGAGCGTATTATCTGGATATCGCAGCCGGAGGAGCGATAGTGATGGCGCTTGTCATCATGTTCCTCGTTGTGTTGGGCTACAAGAGCATCTTCTCGAAAAAAAGTTAGATCAGCAGAATTCGCACACGCCGCTCTTAGACGCTTCCTTCTTGTAGCCCTGGTAGCATTTCGGGCTGCAGAAATACGCCTTGATGCCGACGATGTTCTGCCTCTCGATCCATTTCTTCGACTCTGTTTTCCCGCAGACCTTGCACTTCTTTTCTTCTGGCATGGAAGCACCAACAAGCGATTTGGATATCATGGTTTAAAAATCAGAATGCGATTCCGAGGAAATGCAGCAGCAGTATCAACAGCACGGCAGGAACCCCGCCCACGGCTACGATGGCTATTGATAGGGCATTGATGGGAACCCCGGGATGGAAGAAGAAATCCGTGCAGAAGAACACGATGATGCCGAGGATCGAGTTCGAGATGACGAGTCCGGGATCCCTCAGGAAGCGCAATATCAGATAGACGGCGAACAGCATCGCGAGAAGCGTTCCGAGCTCGATGTAGATTGCCATGGTCTTATTATCGAGGCCGCATATTTTATACATTGCCGGTTTCTGTCGCCCGTTCCAGCGGAAATCATTTCCGCGGTCCTTTTGGACGGCGCACCGTCCAAGGGACCCCGGAAATCGAAGCGTCGATTTCCCGGGAAATGAGGTGTGCCTGTTCTTCTTTATAAACACCGGATTCGCGTTGAGTTCACCAATCGGGGACGTTTCCCCGGACCATGAAATCTTGAGACCCCTAGGGCCTCATCATACTGACTGACAAAAAGGTGATGAAATGGAGATAGAAGAGAAACTCGCTTCGCTGAACGCCTATCGCGGATCGCTCGATGAGAGCGGCAGGGAGATATTCGACATGCTGATGGGCTGCGCGAGAGAGGTTGCTGCGAGAGTGGAACAGCAGCAGCTTGCGCTTAGCATCTGATTGCGGGAGTGCGGGCGGGGACCTTGAGGCGGCCCCCTCCCACTCTTTTGGCCTTAATGTTTTTCCAGTTCATCTCGAAAAAACCGAGAAATCTCCTGGCGACTTCCCTATCCGTGATCCTGATGATTGTCGGGGCTTGACCAAAAATCAAGACTGTCCGATCTCCGTAAACATCGATTGTAGTCGAACCGAAATCTTCATCTGAATACTTGAGTTCGGTATTTGGATAAGACCTTGCCTGTTCAGCGGATTGTCTGTCATCTTTAGAATAGATGATTTTCATCGCTATCCCAGCCCTCGATCTTCTTTCCCTGGATATTGAAAGATAACTCCCGGCCAGCGCTTCTACTGTATGCGAAGACTGGATCACATGCATTGTTTGGCCGGTTGAGATCTCATCATTTAAGATCGTCTTCAATCCCTCCGGCCCGTTAAAGATATCTATTCTGGGTTTGTCCTTGGACTCTACGAGAGAAAGCAGTGTGGGTAGCATCTGCTCAAGCCGCTTCCCCTTCTCTTCTATGATAACCCTGAGCCTGTCGGGGTTCACTGCGGAATAAGTCTTTCTTTTACCTTCCAAGACTACGCTGATCAATCCCCGGCCGTGCAACCTGTCCAGTGAATCAAGTGCGTTCTGGCGATGGAGCCGCGTGACATCGGTTATTTCTTTTAGCCTCATTTTACCGAATTTTAATAGCGCCAGATATGCTTTTGACTCGTTTTTGCTTAATCCGATGTCCTGCAGTATTTTTTCCATGACTTTATTCTTATTGAGAAATATTTTAAAAAGTCGTAGTATTTGCGACTATTCTCTGATATAATCTTAAAAATAGAAAAATGCTTATGGTTAGTTCCAGACTTCTCCAGGCATCGCCATATTATTGGGAAAGAATCAAAGGCGAGTCCCTTGCAGAAAGACATAGGCAAGGTAAACTCGGTTTCATGCTGTTCAACCAACCCCCGCTTTGTGATGCCCATTGCCGGCGTTGCTTCATGCCACCCGAGAGAAGGCGGTTATCTCCTGAAAGGGAGTTAAGGCGTGAAGAATGGTTTGGACTCATAGATCAAGGAAAAGAGAGGGGCTTGTTGAGTATTGAAATATCCGGAGAAGGAGAACCATTGCTTTCTGCGCACACCCTCCCGATTATCAGGTATGCCAGTTCGCATGGTATCCTGACCTCTTTAATAACAAACGGGCATGCGCTTTCAGAGGACATGATAGCTGTGCTACTGGAAGCCAATGCCACCCTTATTTTTAGCCTGCATACTCTGGATGGTGACAAATATGAGAAAGATAATCTCTGCCCGGGGAGCTTCGAAACGAAGATGAGATCTATCGAAGCGGCAGCTAAGTTTTTCGATGGCTCTGCCTACCTTGAGAATGACCATCTTGTGCAGAGGCTGGCGGTCCATACAACCCTCCAAGCAGATAACCTGGATGAAATCGAAGATATCAGACGCTTCTGCCATGAGAGGAGCATGTTTTTTAGTATCGCACCTTTAGCGAACTCCGGGAATGCGACATCGCATCCGAAACTATGGCTTGGTCGAGATATGGCTGATGTGACCGGATTAGGAGATAATTCGATAATCCATTCAGAAACATCGGAACAAATCTATGGCCGCGAGGTATGCGGTACTGCCGCATTTGGGATGAGCATCGGATTTGACGGCAATCTCCTTCTGGATGCACATGGCGGGTACGAGATTTCTGACGCTCTGGGCAATATACGAACCCATTCTTTTGACGAACTGTTCCAAAGATGGCGGATCGTAATCGGCAGGATGTTCCAGGCAGTCGAAGGCTTTTGCCCGGTACGTGATAGTAAACGGTTTAGCGAATTCATATTGACCGTATGATTTCCAGTTTTGGAAACCCTATTAAACATACTTTCAGAGTTATTTTCATGCTGAAGTATATCTCCAGAGATCAAATCATAATTGTTCACGATCGGATCATCGAATCTTTCAGCAAGGAAAAAGGAGATATGACCCTTGGGAATCTTGAGGCGACTCTGGAAAGAGTTGAAGGGTATAAAGGAGAGGATAAAGACGCATTATTCTGGAAAGCCGCCATCCTATTGGAGAGAATCGTTCTGGGCCATCCATTCATAGACGGCAATAAGAGAACTGCCTATGAAGCGGCGAAGATTTTCCTTCAGGCGAACGGTTTCACCTTAAACGCCGAAGAAGACGAGGTGATCGATCTGCTCGTCGGCGTCGCAAAATCCAAGAAAAACAGATACTCGATCAAAGCATGGCTTGAGAAGCATTCCAAGAAGACTTAAAAACATTTTCGAGGTAATCTCAACTATGGCAGAAGGAAAAAAAGGGAAAACGTACATTTCTACCTCATTGCTACTGAAATTACTGGAAAAAAACCTGAAGGAAGATAAAACCCTTTTGGCCAGGTTGCATTATCTTTAGGGGTCGGCATAAATCGATGAACAAGAAACTGCGATCAGGACCTGCTGAATACGAATTGTATGAGCACAGGATGCCTTGACTCCACGACCTTGTCCATCTTCTCTTTCATCTCCTGTGATTGCGAAGCGTATTTGTGGAGTGTTTCGAGGATTTTCCTTCTCGCTTTCAGCGCACCTACCAGGTGATTATTGACGTCTTCGAACATCTTCGCCAGTTCGACAGCTTCAGGACCGAGCGATTTCACGTCTATCGCAGCATGGAAGTGATCATGGGCACACCCGCCATCGCATTCCCCGCGCTCCTTCTTTCCGCACGACCCGTCTCCTTTGCATTCCATGGGAACGGAAGTGGCTGCAAGAAAATATAAATATTATCAACGTGATTTGGCGAGTCTGATCAGCTTCCTGACCTTGGACGCCTTGCTCTTGTTGCTGGGGCTCCTTCCGAAGATCCGATTGCGGCGGCCTCTTCTGAAGATTTTATTCCTGGACTTCATGGCTCTTGAGCTTATGGTCCTTGAGCTTATGGTCCTTGACCTTGTGGCTCTTGACCTTGCCCTTGACCTCACCCTTGATCTCATGGCTCTTGAGTTCATGGATCTGCTGCTTCTTGATTTCCTCGCTTTGACAACGCTTCTTTTCCTGGCCATATCATTTCACCTGAGAACTGCCATAACTACTTCTGCCTACGAATAAAATTATATGTCATCCGATGAACTGGACTCGGTGAAGAAGTTCCTCAAGCGATTACGGATTACAATCTTAACCCATCCACTCGCTTTAGAGGTTATCTGCTTCGCGCCATAACGAGCATGACAAGCACGGGTTTCGTGTGATGAGTTATGACCCGCGTTCCGACCCATATATCGGGTCGTCGCGCGTATAGTCCAGTCACCACATTCATGGCCGATTACTTACCAGAGGCTGCTAGGGACACATCCTTTTCAGGACAACCGAAATGCCTTCATCGGAAGACACAGGTTAGGGATAAGGAAAGGAAGGGATTTAACGTTTTCGACAAAAAATTAATAAATTTTTCGGATAAATGTTAGAAAAAAGAGAATTGGATGGTATTTTCCACTGATTTTTCGATATAAATGATAACATCACCTTAAAATGATTACTGAAGGATTTGGGGGACGAAGACGAGCAGCAGGCCGAGGACGAGAAGGACCGCGCCGCCGATGAATTTGCAATACCTGGAATATTTCTCCCCATGCAGATTCGAGATCGTGAGTGCGGCAGCGCCGAAAACGAGCAGATCGTCGAACATGAAGAAAAAGTCGTAGAGGGCGATGTACCCGTAGTATTCCAGCGCCGGCAGTTTGCTCAGGGCGAGCACCTGCGTGAACGTGGCCGGGATCGCGGCTGAGCAGAGGAATTCAACTGAGTTCACGGTGAACGCGAGCGCCACCACGCCGACGAGGGTCGCCAGCGTGAGCGGGGAAGAGAACAGCTGTTTGGCGCTGGCCATCATTCTTTTCTTCTGGCCTGGGCCGGCCGCGGTGCAGACAAGCCCCTTTGTCTCGAAATAGTCCTTGATGGAAAGGACGCCTGCTCCGAGCGCTATAAGACCTATCGCGAGGGTGACGAACCTCACGTAGCCGAGGAACAGGAACGCGTTTAGCCACGCGGTCATGAAGAGGAAGTAAAGGACCCCCGAGGCCAGGACGAACGTGCCTACGATCACCCAGAGCATGCGCTTCCTGTCCTGCAGGCTCATGATTATCGATATGAGATATACAAGGACCCACATCGCGCAGGGATTGAAGCCGTCCAGGAGACCGAGCACCACGGCAAGCACGGGCAGCGAGAACGCGGAAAGATCGGTTTTCCCGAGGACAGGCAATTCGAAGCTGGCCAGGAGGTCGTGGGTGCTGGCCGCCTTCTCTTTTGACTGGCTGCACCCCTCAGGAGCGAGGCATTTTCTTATCTCTTCACGCATGGCCGCGCCGCTGGATCCGTCTGATTCGAAACCGACGAAGACCCGCTTTCCGATTAATGTCGTGGGCGTACCGAGCTCGGATGGCGAGATTCCGTTGGACTCCGCCATCATGAGAAGAAGGCGGGATTCCTCCGGGACAGTGATGTCATGGCTTACGATCCTGAGCGACGGGAATTCCTTGCTTATCTCCGCGTTGAACGGTTTCTGGGCAGCGCAATGGGGGCATGTCGGCGAGTAGAAATAATGGATCACGAGCGACGCGTTATCCCCGTCGCTATCCGCTGGCTTTTGCTCGGTCAGGAAAACGAACGCTCCGATGAGGAGCAGGGCTAGGACGAGACAGCGATTGAATGGATTGCCGAGAAATTCCCTGAAAGAGTCGATCATCTGGAACCCTTGCTGCACGCATCGATATTTATCCTTGTGTATCTTTCGAGGCTTTCCGCCCGCTTCCGCGAGAGCTTCTCTATAGCCATGCCCCAATGCACGGAGACGACGTCGCCTTCGCGCGGCTCCACGAACCTGAAACCATCGCGCTCGAGCGCCACAACGCACTTGACAGGCTTCAGGAAAAACCGCCCGTCTGCGTCAGCGGAAACAGATCCCCTCATCAGCTCAGCCTTTTTGCCTGAGACGGAAAGCACCGTGCCCCAGGTCACGCAGCATGAATCATAATTCTCCACAGAGCGCCGGACAGAATCGGTCACGAAATTCACGTAGAGCGCATTGAAGCTGTGGTGAGGGAGGGCGCCATCGGGTATGGAATCCGCGAGCGCCAGGGCGCGGGCGGCGGATCTCCTGGGGAAGAGCTCTTCCCGGATGAACCTCGCGAGCGCTTGCTGAGGAACGTTCTCCAGCAGCTTGTTGCCTATCCAGAATGCCTCCACGACATCCTTGTCGAATTTTCCCTTCTTGTTCTCGCGGGCGATCAGCGAGAGATAGGCATTGTGCGCCCTGAACTTCCCCAGCTCGGCGCTGATTTTTTCCGTATCGCACGCTGCGAGCGCGCCCTGGAACGAGGCCTTGCCGCAATAGCCCCTGCGATTGGGCGGGAACGCATAGCGCGCAGCGAGGCTGATAGCGTCGATTCCAGCGCTCATTCCATCATATCCGGCGCACGCCTGCGGAATCTCGAGACGCTCAAAATCGTACCGATGAGACCTGCGGCAGCCAGCGCACCGGAGAGGATGAGCAGGAGGCCGAGCGCCTCGACGAACGAGGGCGCTTTCCCGATGACGATGTTGAGGAGCGCGGTGACGACTCCGCCGAGGGCCAGTATCGAGGTCGCCTTCAGCACCGGCAGTTCCCTGAGGCTGTTGTACCACGTGACCAGGAAAGCGAAGAGGAGCAATGACGTGACGATGAGCCACGGGGAGGCTGCGGAGACCGCGGATGCCGCGAGGCTGGGAAGCGAGCCGTCGAGCGCGAAGAAACCCAGCAGCACCAGCGAGCCGAAGAGCATCCTCCCGGTCATCACCACGTGCGGCTCCACATCAGCCATCACCTTGCGCGAGATCGTGTATTCGAGCGCCCACAGGACCGTCGCGCCTAGGACGAGCATCTGGCCGAGACCGAAGCTCAGGCTGCCGGACAGTAGGAGCGCGTTGCCTGCGAGGAGGAGAACGCCTGCTGCGACATCCCTGGGTTCAGGCCTCTCGCGCAGGAGAAGGTAGCCGAAGACTCCGGCGAACAGGAAAAGCGAGCGGTAGATGAACGAGCTCACGGCAGCGCCGCCGAGCTTCAGGCCCCAGAAGAACATCAGGAACGGGACGCTCCCTCCCACCACCCCGATGAGCGCGAGCATGAGCCATTGCCTCGATGAAAGCCTGAAGGCCTTGATATCACGGAGCGCGAAGGCAGATGCGACGAGGAAGACGAGGGTGATGATGCCCTTGAGGGCAGTATAAACGGACGGATCGGCCTGTGAAACAGCCGCACCATTTATAAAAACAGAGAGGCCACTGATAAGAGCCGTGCAAAGAGCGAGCGCTATGCCTTTTTTCATGGATAGGGCATCCACAAAAATCATTATAATCAGAGCGGTGAAGGAATAAGCGGAATAAACAGGTGCCAGTCGTGGGATTTGCAAGATATAAGATAGTGTACATGGAAACACCGACCCCTGACACGAGGATCCTCAGGCTGAAGCCCGTGGAAGCCGCGGAAGGGACGATGCCGAGGCCCAAACCAGGCCAGTTCGTTTTCATACACATCCTGGATAAAGCAGGCAAAAGCGTGGCCAGGAAGCCGTATTCCATAGCTTCATCCCCGGATTCCCCGTATATGGAATTCTGCATCAAGATGGTGCATGGGGCTGTCACGGGCAGACTCGAAGGGATGAAAATCGGCGATGCCCTGGGCATCGAGGGACCGCTCGGCAACTTCTTCTACGATGGCGAGAAAAAAGCCGCGTTCGTGGCCGGAGGGGTGGGCGTGGCGCCTTTCATCGGCATGCTCCGCTATATCGCTGAACGGAAGATGGATGGCAGGTTCGTGCTTTTCTACAGCACCAAGACCCGGGATAGCGTCTTGTACATGGACGAGCTCGCGGAACTCGCGCGGAAGAATCCGAACATAAAGGTCGTGATGACCCTGACGCGGGAGACTCCCCGGAGCTGGAAAGGCGAATGCGGAAGGCTGGACCGCGAGATGATAAGGAAGCACCTGGGCGAAGCGAAGGACTACCATTGGTGGATCTGCGGCCCGGTGGAGATGGTGAATAGCATTAAAAACTGCCTCGCGGGCCTCGGGAAAGACGTCAAGGACATAAGGATGGAGGGTTGGGGCTGAGGCTGGACAAATGGGGAAAAAACTCAGGATAGGCTGGTTCACATTCACGTGCTGCGAGGACAACTCCATAGTGTTCCTCGAATTGATGAACAGGTATTATTTCGAGTGGAAAGAGAAGCTCGATTTCCGCTACTGTCGCATGCTGAAATCCAGGAACGTGCTGGATAGGCTGGATGTCGCCTTTGTCGAGGGCGCGATATCGAACGATAATGACAGGAAAAAACTCCTCGAGGTAAGAAGGAGATCGAGATATCTCGTCGCAGTGGGCGCGTGCGCATGCACTGGCTACCCGTCAGCGCAGCGGAACGACTTCAGCCCGGAAGCCAAGGCGAAGATAGGCCCGTTCCTGAAGAAATGGAACCTATATGAGAAGGTGCTCAGGCTCGACGAGATAGTGAAGGTGGATGAGAAGGTCGACGGATGCCCGATGATGGAGCAGGGATTCCTCGACGTCCTGGGCAGGTACCTGAATGAGTTCGGCATCGGAGATGGGAAAAATGCACAGCCAAAACTTTGACATCACCATAAAGAACCTGAGCAAGATAGAGGGCCATACGGGCCTGGATGTCGAGGTGAAAGGCGGCAAGGTCGTGGATGCCAGGCTCAGGATAAGCGAGAACAAGAGATTCTTCACCCAGGCAGCGGTCGGAAAACCCGCCCTTGGCGTCCACCAGGTGGTGTCGAGGATATGCGGGACGTGCTCTGTGGCCCACCTCATGTGCTGCATAAACTGCGTGGAGAACGCCCTGGAGGTCACGCCTTCGGGACAGACGCTCAAACTCCGTGACCTGCTCCTTTACGGCCTGAACATCAGGGACCATGCCATGCACCTCTATCTTTTCTGCCTGCCGGACATCTTCGGCAAGGACTCGGTGCTCGATTTCGCTGACAAGGGATACGAGCATGACCTCGTGCACAAGGCGTTCGACGTGAAGAGCGCGGGGAACGACCTGTGCGTCCTGACAGGCGGGAGGGCAGTGCATTCGCCTTTCCCGCAGGTCGGAGGCTTCATGAAGATCCCAAAGGCCGAGGACGCGAAAAAGGTCGCGCGAACCCTGCGTTCCGTGAGGGATGCGGCTGTGGGATTCGTGGATATATTTTACCAGAGAAGCCCGGTTTTCAAGACAAAGACCACTTACATCGCGCTACGTAACGACAGGTTCGGCTATTTCGGCGGCGACCTGGTGTCATCAGACGGGATCTGCATAGGCCGCGGCAATTTCCGGCACCACCTGCAGAAGACGGTGATACCCTATTCCCAGGCGCCCGGGTTCGCGTTCGAGGGCAAGCCGTACGTGGTGGGAGCGCTCGCAAGGCTCAATATAAACAAGGACACGCTCCACCCGCAGACGCGCAGGGACCTGGCGAAATGCATCTCTGTCTTCCCCTCGGACAATATATTCCACAACAACCTCGCGCAGGCGATAGAGATAGTGCACTGTATAGACTCCGCGCTCGGGATCCTCGAGACCATAGAACTGCGGGAGGAGCCCAAGATGGCGATAAAGACCAAGCGGGCGGAAGGGATAGGAGTCCTGGAAGCGCCTCGCGGGACGCTATATTATAATCTGAGGATAGACGATGCGGGCAGGATAGAATCCGCGGATCTCGTCATCCCGACGTCGCAGAACCAGATAAAGATGGACAAGGACATAGGCGCGCTCGTGCAGCAGAAGCTCGATGCAGGGGCGGATGAGGGAGGGATACCGCTCGAGATAGAGAAAATGATAAGGGCGTACGACCCGTGCATGAGCTGCGCGACCCACTTCCTGAAAGTCAACTGGAAACGCTAAACCGGATCGCGTAGTTTGCGCCGCAGAGGACCTGGACCTGTAGTGCGTGTCCCTTCGTTTGCAGGCCGCGGAACCGTTCCTTGGGATAGGGTCCCGCCTCGCATAGGACGGTCATGCTCTTGGATGAGATATCTGATCGCAGACGCCTCAGCTGCCTTGAGTTTGAGTCTCTGCGCCCCGAGCCTGTCAGACATTTCTTCTGAAAGCGAAGGAGGCTCGTCTCTAACAGAACTATAAACTGCAAGAAGTCTCGCCGCCTTTAGCCTTACCTCCTCTGGATAGGTTGTGTGCGTGTTCTTGTCTCCCACAATGGCCCTGAAAGGAGCTTCGTCGTACCCCCCATACGACGCTCCACCCTCGCCACTCGTCCTCCAGCCAAAGGTCGCTGCAACATCCATCGCATCCATCATCGCGGCAACTACCATCCGAGTATGACGGGCAGGCAGGCTGGCATCGTCGTGGATCGCTGCCAGACTGGCTAATTTGCCGCAGTCCTTCAGTACGCCCACTGCTTCGAAGAATTGCTCTTCAGTCACATAACCGAGTTCAGCGAGCGCAGCGGTTGCCGCAGCGTTCACAGCAGCCGATCCGGCCTTATCTGCCAAATCAGCTATGCGATAACATTCCGATTTAGCGCGCCAAATACCGATTGCCTCTATCATCGCGTCATCGCACGCCCTTCTCACCTTTTCCGGAAGCGCGTGCTTTGAGCTGAAAGCAGCGATATCTTCGACACATTCCGCGAATCGCAAAGCAACTACTGCAGATACCAATGCATTATCGCAAGCTTCCTTTACTGTCCTTGAGGATGATGGCTTTTCCCTAAGGGAAAAAAGCTCTTCCACGCACAACTCTTCCCCCAAAGCCGCTGCTGCCTTGACCAATGCGCTTTCCGGAAGGATATCCCTTTTTACTAAGTCGATAATACTATACCGCTCGCCTGCGCGAGAAGAAGGTCGGACACCGCAATGATCCAATCCCTTGTTAAGCGCAGCCTCGATCTGCTTCCGGACTTCTGGACCACTTTCCCTGGCCCATGCATTGGCTAACAGCCGTAGCTGTCCTCCGTTTGCCAGCTCGCCTAAAAGATAACTAAGGGCTGCGTCCGCCTCCCCTCCACGAGTTTCAACCATAAAATAGCACCACTAAGTTCAATGTATAGAAACATTTAAATTAGGAGGACCGGCTGCGCAGCCCACTTCCTGAAAGTGAAATGGAAACGCTAACGGGGCTGTCTGTTTCGTAAAGGACTTGGGCCCGGAGCGCGTTCTCCTTCGCTCGCAGGCCGCGGGACTATTCCTTGTGAGAGCACACCATCGCCCCTGGACGGGTCACGCTGTTGAAGGAGATAGCTGGACGTGAGCCTCATGGCTGCCTCGAGTTTGGGTCGCTGCGCCTCAACCTCGGCAGACGTATCCTCAGGGGGGTGGTATGTATAACTACTATACTTTCCAAGAAGTCCCTGTGCCTTTTCTCTTATCTTTCCGGGTATATTCTCGTCTGTTACAATAGCCTCGAAAGGAGCTTTACCGTTCCGCAGATAATCAGAATTACACGCTGCGTCTATGCCTGCCATATTCCAGCCCACGCCCACTGCAATGTCCATCGCGTTCATCATCGCAGCATCTACAACCTGAATATAAGCGGCAGGCAGGCCAGTGTCCTTGCGGATCCTTGCCAAAGTGGTTAATTCGCCGCATTTCACCAGGACAACCAGTGCCTCAGCGAATTGCTCGTCAGTCACATTTCCGAGCTTGGCGAGCGCAGCGCCTGCCGCGGCAGCCACTGCTTCTGACTTGGCCTGTTGCGCCAAAGCGGATATGGGATCAGGATTAGCTTCACCGCACAAAGCATTGATTTTCCGGATCAACGCTTCATCGCATGCTTTTCCCACCTTTTCCGGAAGCGTGCGCCCTCCCCTGAAAGCGGCGATATCGCTGAAACGCCGGCTTGATTCCAAACTAACCACTGCAGAGATCAATGCGTCATCGCAAGCTTCCCTTACTGTCTCTGTTGATGATGGCTTTTCCCTAAGGGAAAAAAGCTCTTCCACGCACAACTCTTCCCCCAAAGCCGCTGCTGCCTTGACCAATGCGCTTTCCGGAAGGATATCCCTTTTTACTAAGTCGATAATACTATACCGCTCGCCTGCGCGAGAAGAAGGTCGGACACCGCAATGATCCAATCCCTTGTTAAGCGCAGCCTCGATTTCGTTCAGGATCTCTGGGGCGTATCCTCCCTCACGCGCATGGGAATGCGCATTGGCTAACGTGTGCACATCGCCGCGAGTCACCGACTCCGCAAAGAGATGGCTCACGAGAGATTTATAATTTTCAAGTAAGCGAGTATTTGTGTGAGCATCGAGCATTTTGCCCAACTCACCAATAAGACTCGACCTTGGAGAGCTACCTAAATCAGTCATAAGATAACACCACCGATTTCAATGCATAGAAACATTTAAATTAGGAGGACCGGCTGCGCGACCCACTTCCTGAAAGTGAAATGGAAACACTAACCCTGACGCAGTTTGCGCTGCAAAGGATCGGGAGTTGATGAAGCGGGCGCTCTTTCCCTCGCAGGCTTCGGAACCGTTCCCCGGGAGAGTGTCCCATCGCACCTGGACGGGCCACGCTTTTGAAGGAGATATCTGGTCGCGAACCTGTTGGCTGTGCTGATTTGGGGTTTCAGCGCCTTAAGCCTGACAGATTTGTCGTCAGGGGGGTTGCGTGTAATACCCTCATTCTCCCCAAGAAGCTTCCTTGCCTTTGATCTTACGCTTCCCGGCATAGTCTCGTCTCGCACAATAGCCTCGAAAGGAGCTTTACCGCCCCACCGATAACTTGGCCCTGATTGATCTGCGCTCGCCTGCCCCCACCCAAAGGCCACTGCAACGTCCATCGCGCCAATCAGCGCAGCATCTACTATCTGAACATAACGGGCAGGCAGGTGGGTGTCCTTGCGGATCGCTGCCAAAGAGGTTAATTCGCCGCAGTCCTTCAGGACACCGACGGCTTCAACGAATTGCTCGTCACCCACATTTTCGAGTTTAGCGAGCACGACTGTTGCCGCATCTTTCACGGCATCTGATCCGCTCCGTTGCGCCAAAGCCATTATGAGATTAAGTTCCGAATGAGCGTGCCAGAGATTGATTGCCCGTATCATCGCGCCATCGCACGCTTTTCCCACCTTTTCCGAAAGCGTGTGGTTTGCCCTGAAAGCGGCGATATCGCTGAAACGCCGACTTGATTCCAATTTAGCCACTGCAGCGACCAATGCATCATCACAAGCGTCTTTCACTTCACCTGCGAGTGGGGGTTCACTACCACTGGTTGCCATTTGCCAAAGGTTGAAAACCATGTCCATACGCCCAGCCTCCCCAAAAATCCGAGCCAGCTCGACATATGCGCTTGCCGGAAGGCGATCCATGTCTAGGAGATCGGTAAGATAACCTGCTCCGGTTTCGTCCGAATGGCCGACGTGGCCGGCCGAAGGACGTTGGATACGCGTACACTTGGTTATGGCGCGTTTAAGCGCCGAGCCGATCAGGTCCAGGACTTGCGGGTGGAGTTTCGAAAGGTTGGCTGGATCATCTCTGGTTAGTTGGGAATATAATACGGCTAACTGATGTATGTCCCCTCGCATCGCCAGATTAGCTAAGACACATCTTAGGCTTAATTCGTAACTACTACGTAACAAGACGGCTTCTTCACTCGCTGCGGGACTACCCTCATTACTGCCAACCATGAAACAACACCACTAATTTCAATGCATGGAAACATTTAATATTAGTGGCACAATCAGTGGCACAATCGCGAGATGATCCCGCTCGCCTCTTCAATCGCTTTATCCTCGGGATAACCGGATGGCACCGCGATTATCTTCACAGAATCGATCGCCTTCAGCTTTAGCAGTATCCTCAGCGTTATCGGAAGGTCGAAATCATGCATCGAGCACGCCTTGCTCAGCTGGAGCGTATCGACGTCGTCTATCAGCATCACGCCCTCGATCCCGATCGCCGTGTCGAGTATGATGAGGTCCCTTCCCTCCTCCTCGAGGTTCTCCGCCGTGTCGAACTCCTTGAACTCCAGCGACGGGAATTCCTGCCTGAGCCTGGGCAGCATCCGCAGCGGAAGCGAATCGTCATGGACAAGGGAATTGCCGAAAACGAGCACCTTCATTAAAAAGGATTTGCGAGGATAAATTTTTATTGCGTGGTAAATTTGATAATTTACCACGGCAGGGTTGCAAAGCAACCTTGTGAAACCTGCGGGTTTCAGCTCCCCAACCGAGTTGGGGACTGCGCACCGAAATTGCGTGGCCTGATGGCCACGGCTTTCCAACCGGGTTGGAAATTGCAGTGCAATTTCGATTGCGGCGCCCCTAATGCCCCCGCAGAGGCATTGGGCCCATTTTTGGCATTGCAAACCCGCTCGTGGGTTTGGCAATCCGTTTTGCCCGGCAAAACGGACATGGCCAAAAATAGGGACGAATTTTCGCGAAAATTTGTGCTTCGCACGCCAGACGATCCGCCGGCCCTGCCCTTGCGGCCATCACCAGCAGGAAGTGCAATGATTAAATAATCCGGTTGGGAGTTCAATCCAGGTGAATGATTGGTCCTTTGCATAATAGCTTTCGCAGTATTCGCAGTGATGTCGATATTCTCGGCGAAATACCGCCCCCTGGCACGCGAGGGGTTGCGATGCGTCTTCAGGACCATCACTATGAAACCGTGCGATACCGGCATGGACGAGCGGCTCAAGGCAGAGCTCGTGAGCAGCGTCCTCAGGGTATGGCCGCCTGCCGCAAGGCTCGTCAACCGCCATTTCACCGCGCTCTCCTGGTTTTTCGTGATCATCACGCTCGCGAGCATGGTATACAGCGCATACGGTATCTACAACTTCTATTTCTACGGGAACTGCGACGGGCCGAACAGCAGTCGGGGATGCATAATAAACGACATAACCGGCGATTACGGGAGATTCAGCGCTCCCACTGATCTGATTGCGCCGACGGATTACCGCGGGATAAGCGCGGGCAACCCGAACGCCAGCATAAGGATAGTGGAATTCGGATGCTTCACGTGCCCCTATACCGCAGAGGCTGAACCGACCGTGCAGACGCTACTGAAAAAATACAACGGCTCGATATATTACGTGTTCAAGCCCTTCCCGCTGCCGAACCACAGGTACAGCAACGATGCCGCAAGGGCTGTGCTCTGCGCCAACAGGCAGGGCAGACAATGGGAACTCCGCGCAGCCATATTCGCCCAGCAAGAGGTCTGTTCGACCGACGGCGCGCTTGCGATAAAGCAGATCGCCAAGGACGCGGGGCTCGACATGAGCGCGTTCGACACATGTTTCGACAACAATGAGACAGGTGCCGAACTCGCGGCGTACATCCAGCAGGGGAAGGATGCGCACATCTACGCCACGCCGACATTCTTCGTGAACGGCAAGCCGCTCATCGGACCGAAAAGCATCGCTGAATTCGACAAGGCGATCGCGGAGGCGAAACCGTCATGATGCGCATAGGGGATGAATTCCCGCTCCTCGTATCCAGACCGGACATAACCTACCTGGACAGCGCATGCACATCCCTGAAACCGCTCAAGGTCATCGAAGCCGAGATGTCGTATTACAAGGAGCTCGGGGCGTGCGGCAGCAGGAGCTCGCATTCCCTGGGCAGGAAGACCAGCGAAAAGGTGGATCAGGCGCGCGAGAACGTGGCGAGGTTCGTGGGCGCCGGGCCGGAAGGGCTCGCATGGACAAGGAACGCCACAGAAGCGCTCAACCTGGTCGCGAACGCGCTGGACTTCTCGAGAAAGAGGAAGGTCGTGACGACGATACTGGAACACCACTCGGTACTGCTGCCGTTCATGAAGCTGCGGGACGAGGGCAGGATCGAGCTCGTCATAGTGCCATCCGATGAGCCGGGAGAGGTGAGCATCGCGGCATGGGAGAAGGCGATAGACTCCAAGACCGCGCTCGTGGTCACGAACTCGGTCACGAACACGACGGGCGTGAGGCAGGATGTCGCCAAGCTCACGAAGATCGCGCATGACAACGGCGCGCTCATATGTATCGACGGGGCGCAGGGAGTCCCGCACCGCAAGACGGACATGAAGAAAGAAGGGTATGATTTCCTCTGCTTCTCCGGCCATAAGATGCTCGGTCCGACAGGCATCGGTGCGCTCACCATGCGCAAGGAGCACATGCAGAAGCTCGGCAGGTTCATGGTCGGAGGCGGAACCATCAGGCTGGTCTCTGGCGGGAAACCTGAATACCTCAACGACCTCACCCGCTTCGAAGCAGGCGTGCAGAACTATGCCGGCATAATCGGGATGTCCGCTGCCTGCGATTACCTGAGGCGGCTGGGGATGGAGAACGTCGAACGCCACGAGAAGGAGCTCGCAAACCTCATGTTTTCCGAGCTCGGAAGGAGCGGACTCATCACCTACGGCCCGAGGATCGCGGACAAATGCGCTTTGTTCTCGTTCAATTTCCCGAAGGCCAGGCCGCATGATGTCGCCCTCATGCTGGACAAGGAAGGGATAGCGGTCAGGAGCGGATTCTTCTGCGCGCAGATGGCCATGGAAGGCATGGGCGCGAAAGACGGCGCTGTCCGTGCGAGCGCCTACGTGTACAACACCCCCGAGGACATCAAGAAGCTCGGCGACACGCTCGCGAAGCTGAAGATGCTTTACGATTGAGAGCTGCAAAAACCAGGACTGATAGATCAGACGTCTACTTCGCAGAGGACCCTCGTCCCCTTGAGCGCAGGATCCAGCATCTCGTGGGCCGGGGAGAATTTCGCCCGCAGCTGCACTTTCGAGCCCGCTGCGACGCCGCGTTCGCGCAGGTTCTTGGCCAGGATGTCGTAGAAGCTCAGCACCACAGTATTGTCTGCTATCGCGCGGACGAGCTTGAGGGAGACATGGGTGTCGAATTTGAGGGGTTTCAGCATGCGCTTCCCGGACCGCTCGATGACCTTGTAGAATACGATCGTGACTTTTTCGCTCGCAAGACCCCTGTCGAGGTTCCTCCGGGAAACCATAAGAGGTATGGAGCGAGAAGATTTATGAAAGAGGGGGAGACAGAATCCGGGATAGCGAGCTACATAATTTCCACTTGGTTGTCCGCACAAGGGTAATAAAGATGAGCTTCCTAGCGTATCCCATGAAGAAACTTATGCTGCTTTTGATCGCGGGGATCCTGATTTTCGGGTGCACGCAATATGGCAATGGTGGGACGACCCCGCCCCCGCCAACAACGAATCCTGTCACGAACCCAGTCACAAATCCTGCGACGGGCGGGACAGGCAACAGCGTAACTACCCATATCCAGAATTTCGCGTTCAATCCAGCTGATATCTCGATCAAAAAGGGCGATACGATCGCATGGGTCAACGATGATTCGGTCCCGCACCAGATCAAATCTGTCAGCGGGACATTCGATTCGCCTACGATAGCCCCAGGAGGGAGTTTCCAGCACACGTTCAGCGACGCACCGGGCGTCTATCCGTATTCGTGCAGCATCCACCCGTCGATGCATGGTTCCATCACGATAACCAGCTGATGAACGAAAGGCAATGTATGGTGAACACGGATGATCACGAGTATTGGTTACACCCCGATCCTTGGCTTTCCGGCACTCATGTGGATAGGATTGGCGGCAATGCTGTGCTTCCTGACCGCTGCGACGATCCAGTTCTGCAACTTCTATACCAGGATCAGGATACCGGTGAAGTGGCATGTCAGGTTCGCGGTCTCGGGTTTGATCATCATGCTCATCCATGCGGCACTGGCGATCGCCATCTATATCTGACAATCACAGACCGCCTCGACCATCCCGGGAACGATCTTTTTTGACATTAGAGGATGTAATCCCAGGTCAATCTATCTCAGATGGTGCTTTTGGCGAGCCGCGGACGTTCAGGATGATGTCCCGGAACTTTTTCTTGGATGGGTAGATGCAATAGGTCATCTGCGTGCCCCATTTCCTGTTGATACGCTCGAAAATCGCGCTCATGCCCTGGAAATCCAGTTCTGTGAAGTGTATCAGTCCGAGGTTGATGTCCATCTCGTAAACAGTAGGCCTTCCGCGATAGTACTTGAGGGGGATCTTACCGAAGAGTTTGTACCTGAAATTCTTCAGTTCGCCCAGCATCTCATCAAGCAGCTTCTTACTGGCAAACGGCGCCAGAGGATCGAACTTCGCACCACGCATAGGCATCACCTGCATTCAGATATCAATGAAAAGCTCCCCGTTCTTCACCTTGACCTTGTAGCTTTTCAATGGATCTAGGGCCGGCCCTTTGAGAACCTTGCCGTTTTTGTAATCGAAGATGGAACCGTGCCAGGGACATGTGACGCTCGACGGGCTTTTCTCGCCTATCTTCCCCTCGCAGACAGGACCGCCGGCATGGGTGCAGGCACTGTCGATGCAGAAAAAGTTGCCGCCGATATTGGCAAGGGCGAGTTTTCTGCCCTTCGCAACCGCGCATCTGTGCTCTCCGTCTTTGAGATCGGCTTTGCCTAAACTGACTTCCGCCATCGGCTCACCGTTCACATTGGCCTAGATAAAGTTTAAAATTGCAAGCAACCCTGGAAATCGAAGGGTTTTGGGTGCCTTTATCGAAGATAAAGGGCCATCAGCTTGAAGCAGAGCTTCAAGTCTGGCCCTAAGCCTTGAGGTAAACTCAGGATCCGATGGCTGAGACCATCAGCCCCCAAGTTCTTCCTCACTCCGTTCGTCAGAACTCAGGACACGAAACACAAAACAAATGGAAAAAGGGCCATGACCGAGAATCGGACTCGGGCCTAGAGGGCCACAGCCTCTCACGCTACCATTACGCCATCATGGCCATGCGAACTCCAGTGAGCATGGCCGTGATAGACGAACGGCGCACCGTTCGGCGTGTCATGGCCATACTCAAATACGACTAGTGTGGCTCGAATATAAGAAGAAAAAATAGAATGAACAGTTTAAAACCGCTTCACTTGGCGAGTTTGTTCAGCTCTTCCTGGACAAGGTACTGCGCCACCGGCAATATCACTATCCATAGCAGGAACAGGACAATCTTGTCCCTGGCCTTCTTGGACGCCGTCTCTACATCCTCGCAGTATTTCCAGATGACATAGATGTTCACGAGCGGCACGAAAAGCCCTATCGTCCAGAGGAGAGCGCTTGTGCTCCCCTTGGTCAGCTCGTTCAGCTCCTTCCTGGTCTGGTAGAACCAGTACAGCGCGTATATGAAGAACGTCAGTATGCTGACGACAACCACGAAAATCGGATTACGTCTTTTGACTGCCAGAAAATCACCTGGCGATACATTTCCTTCAGATATTTAAAGGCGTGCCGTCCCTTGCCCGGAGCGCTTCCAGCACCTTCCTGCCATCTCCGCAGAAGAATTCCACGTTCTTCGCACCTGTCTGCTCGGCATAATGCACGAGGTCGTTGAAATCAGCGTGGTCGCTGAATGGGAACGCGGCGTCGGTGTTGAAACGGTAATGCAGCGCCCAGCCGGTCGCGACAGCGCATACCGTCTTGCGCTCGAACGCTTCGGCGAGGCGCTTGGCGAAATACCGCTTGGCCTTCCACATCGGCACTATGGCTGCGAACGCATGCGACATAGCCTCTTCCGCCTCATCGCTCCCCACCACGATGCGGTCCAGCTTCAGGCCGTGCTTCTCGTATACCGCGCAGAAATCCTCGGTCTTTTCGGTCACGATGGGAGCGATGCCGTTCTCGTTAAGTATCCGCACGAGCTCCTGGGATTTGCCGAGCTCGTACGCGCCGATGATGATGTTGCTGGACGAATTATTTTTCACCCACTTGCAAAGGGAGGAATAGACATCCGCGTTGTCGGGGAAGACGTAAGCGGGGTCGCCGTAGGTCGCTTCCATGATGAGCCGGTCGCACGCGGGGATTGCTGCTTTCATGCCGAAGACATTGGGCTTGAGCGAGAAGTCGCCGCTGTAGGCGATCCTTTCGCCGTCGCCCTCCACAAGGAGCTGGCGCGCGCCCAGCATGTGGCCGGCATCGAGAAGCCCGGCTCCGGGCACGGATTCTATATCGGCATCGAATCCCGCGAGATCGAGCGTCTCCGCGGTGGCGATGAGCTTCTTCTTGCGCCTGAGTCCGGCCGTGTGGTCGGAATGCGCATGGGAAAGGAAGTGCACGTCGCCATCAGGACTGTCCAGTCCGATGGATATGCCTTTGCATGGGATGCGCATTAGGGGAATGGGAGGTCAAGGAATAAAATTTAATATGCCGATCGGTCGTCCTCTTCCCTGTATGGGTAGGACAATATCCGCTTTATCAGCTTCGCCTTTTTCTTGCCGATGCCAGGGATCGCGGCGATGTCGCGCTCGGACGCATGCGCGAGCGCCTTGATGGTCGTGAAATGCACGAGGATGGCTTTCGCGAGCTTCGGGCCGACGCTGGGAAGCATCTCCACGATGGCGCGCGTGCTCTGGGACGGGGTGAACGTCTTCCTCTTGGCATAGATGCGCATGGGCTGCTTCTTCGCGAGCTGCTCGTGCTTGGCGAGGTTGAAAACCAACTCGGCAGTGCCCTCCATGTCGCGTGTGAACATCAGCGAGACCCCGAAATCCGCGATTATGCTGGCGTACGCGCCCAGAAGGGCGCTACGCGAGATCCTGCCCTCGTCGCTCGTGCCCTCGACTATGACGACGGCCCTGGGATAGTTCGCGACGAGATTCGGCAGCTGTGAGAAAAGCCGGCCGTCGATCACCGAGCTCTCGAAATCAGGGCGCGTCTTCCTCTCCACGGCAAGGCGGGCGGAGCAGATGAAATCCCCGACATCGAGATTGCGGCGCTCGACGGAAGCGCCGAACGACGCGAGCATCGCGTCGAATGCCTCGTCCTCACGGTGGTCTATGGCGATGACGACCCGGCCCTCCTGCTGGGCAACGAGGAACTGCTGCATCAGCCCACCCACGACAGGTAATCGGCGATCTCGTCGAAACTTATCGAGCAGCCGGAGAATTTCATCTTGTAGAGCGCGGCCTCGAGCGCGCCTTTCTGCATCTTCTCGAAGGATTTGAAATAGCCTTTCTCGTACGCGATCATGGCGAGCTCGCTGCTCCGCATCACCTTGAAGGACGAGATGCCTGACGCAAGTTCGCGGAAGTGCGTCTTGTTCACCATCACGTTGACCTGGAACTCGGATTCGAGGTGCTGCTTGAGCTTGAAGGGCGCCTCTATGAGCAGGCGGGTTGTGCGCTCGTCTATGAGGATGTAATCTATGCCCAGCTCGCGGCCGAGCGCAAGCATCTCGGATTCGCCGTATTGTATGAGGCGCAGCGGCGCTCCCTTGATGTAGAACAGGTTGTTCGCAGAGTTCATCAGCGCCCGCGTCTCGCTCTCGACCTTCGCATCCACCACGACCACGACGCCATCGTCTATCGCGTCCTTGATCCGGATCGCCGAGAAGAGATGCTTGCGCAGGTTGCTCTGGATGGGCCGCGTGACAGTCTCGTATTCCACGGACGGAGGGATGACGAACTTGATATGATGGTGCTCCGAGAAATAGTATAGCATGTTATCCAGGCAGGCGGCGGTCAGCGAGATCAGCACGCCGGAATCGCAGAGTATCTCCTTGGCCATTTCATCCGCACCTCACACCGCAACCATCTGTACCTATTATCCGCATCCAATCTATCCGACCCCGTCCGCACTATCCGAAAAACTTCCTGGCGGCCTTTATCCGCTCCTCGATGCTCTTCTCCTCTTTCAGCCGGTCGAACATCATCGTCTCTCCGGAGTAATCCATGATCTCCTGCTTCTCGAGGCCGGTCATGTCGGCCGCGACGCCCAGGCTCATGCCCTGCGCGTAGAAGGTCGCTGCCATCTTCAGCCTGCCCTTGGTGACGAGGTCGACGAAAAAGCGCGGGTCCTTGGCGTCCAGCCGCATTATGGTGTTCTCCAGCTCGCCAAAGAGCCTGAGCAACTCGTCCTCGGGGGCAGAATCAAGCTTTTCCACTATCGCCTGGAACGCGTGCGCGATCCCGTTCAGCATGGGAGCGTAATCGCTCGAGAGGTAGCGCGGCTTGGAGACTATCTTGGAAAGCACATACGAGAATACGGCGATGTCGAAATTGACCTTCGTGCACTCGGAGGCTGCGACCCTGAGCACCTCGTCGTTGAGCTTGCGCAGCATGCGCTGGTCGTGTTTCCTGAATGCCGCGAGTATCCTGGATGCAAGATGGGAGATTGGCTTCACATGGTCACCGGGTGGGGCACGGGGAAAAGACCGATAGATTTAAAAAATGTATCATGATAGAATCATGACAGTTGCGCGATTTCGTCGCAACACTTTGGTGATTCTGATGAGCGATAACGACGACAAGGAATTTAAACCTATTGACACCGCGTTCACCAGGGAACTAAGAAGCGACCTCGAGCAAAACATGCAGAAATTCAGGGACCCGGTTGTCCTCGGCGAGCTGACATACCAGCTCACGATGGAAAGGGAAAACACAAACCGGCTGCTCAAGAACATACTCCAGAAGCTCGAGGCATTAGAGGCAAAGCTCGCTTCACCCGACACCCAAGTTGGACTCACCCATGTGGAAGAATTCCTGCCCCAAATCGACGGGCAGATCATGGATTTCATCCGCGAAAACGGGAAATCCACCTCGGAAGAGGTGCGGGCGAGATTCAACTACAAAGGCAAGAACGCGGCATCCGCGAGGCTCAATCGCTTGTGCGACATGGGCATCCTGCAGAAAAGGCAGGTGGGAAGGAAGATGTATTTCTTCCCGTCATGATAAGTATATGATGGCAAGGCTGAGAACGGGCCGCTCCCGCCTCTCTCACCTCATTTTAAGGTCCGTTCTCAACTTGTTATCCTCCCGAAAAGAAAGAAAAAACGGCTGATAAAACCCGTGGTTCTGACCAGGACCCGGGTGCTTATCTCCGTTTGGTTCACGATATCAGAGAGGACAGGCAACCCTCCCGCCTCCAATTTTTGCCTGTCCTCTCTAGTTATAAAATTTATAGAAATTTCTCCCGGTATTATAAATACTGGATACGGAATATTGGCTATGGCGATAGATTTCGAGACCACGAAAGACATACCCATCCCCAAGGATCCATTCGAAAGGATCATCGGCCAGCCTGAGGCAGTGGACATCGCCAAGATGGTCCCGTACCAGAGAAGGCATCTCCTTCTTGTCGGCCCGCCGGGAACAGGCAAGAGCATGATCGCCCAGGCCATAGCGAGCGTGCTCCCGAAGCCGAAATTCGATATATCCATACTTGACAATCCTGAGAACCCGGAACGCCCGATAGTCGAGATACGCGACGAGAACCAGGTGAAGAAGGACAAGAAGCAGGATAGGCAGTTCGGAATCGAGGCCTCGCCGCTCGACGTCCCGAGTTTCGTCGCCGAGCGACTTGGCTTCAGGTGCCGCAGGTGCGGCGCATTGAGCCCGTTCACCGACATGGTCTGCCCGCAGTGCGGCGCAGACAAGATACAGCGCGGAGGCCTGTTCGACAGGTACGCACCGCCGCAGATGAACACGGCGGCTCCGGTCCCGGACGCGGACAGGATGAGGGTCGCGACCACGAGGAGGAATCCTGATGGCAGGGAAGAGGTGCTCATATACGAGAGGACCTGCGATGGCAAGATCGTCGTGCTCCGCCAGGAAGAGATAAAGAAGATGGAGGAGATGGCGAAGAAATCCAAACGCAAGGTCATAGTCCCGTTCACGCGCTCGACATTCGTCCAGGCCAGCGGAGGGAGCGAGACAGAGTTGCTGGGCGACATAAGGCATGACCCTTACGGCGGCCATCATGCGCTCGGCACCCCGCCATACACCCGGGTGGTGCCCGGCGCGGTCCACGAGGCGCACGAGGGCGTGCTTTTCATAGACGAGCTCTCAACGCTCGGCAACATCCAGAGATACATACTCACGGCTATGCAGGACAAGCAGTTCACCATCGTGGGCAGGAACCCGATGAGCAGCGGCGCCGCGGTCCGCGTGGAAGGCGTGCCGTGCGATTTCCTGTTCGTGGGCGCGTGCAACATCAACGACATAAAGAACATCACCCCGCCGCTGCGCTCGAGGATACGGGGCGATGGATACGAGGTTCTGATGAATGTCTACATGGAAGACAACGCAGCCAACAGGGACAGGATGATGCAGTTCTTCGCCCAGGAGATAACCAAGGACGGCAAGATACCGCACGCCGACCGGAAGGCGGTGGCACTGCTGATGGACGAGGCGCGCGACATATCGAGGCGCGTCGACAACGCGAAAGGGCTCACGCTCAGGCTGCGCAATCTCACAGGCATAATAAAGATGGCAGGCGACATGGCCAAGACCGCGAAGAAGGATGTCATCGAGAGGAAGGACATCGAGATCGCCATAAAGGAGGCCAAGCCCATAGAGGAGAAGGTGCGCGACAAATACGGCAGCTGGTGGGCTGCCGAGAGCGCGGACTACGGAGTCAAAAGCGAGAAGGTCGGCCCTGAGACCGCATAGCGGATGGACTATCGCCGTTAGAATCTGGCTTTGTCCAAATAGTGCGGATGCTCTTCGATGCCGCATGCTTGAATGATCTCAAGCATCCTGCTCCCTTCCAGCGCATGCTCCACGCCCACATCCAGAACGCCGCGTTCGAAACCTTCCCTCACGACGCTGTAGGCCATATACATGTCCCTGAGTTCCTTTAGCCTGGCCAGAACGCCGGTGATTATGGCATATATGCTGAGCGGATTCTCAGATCCAATAAGTGGGACTATCCTGGTCATGGCACCATAATGCATCGTGTGAGTGAATCTGGGGATAAAACCGTAGTTTGATCCGAAGAAAAGGCCAATCTCTGAAAAGATGGATCTTTCCAGGGCCTCAAGAGCGGTCGGGGTCGCGATTCCGGCCAAAAGCCTCAACGACTCCGCATGCCTTGGCGGGATCCCTTCTGAACCAGCTTCACGTATCCCCTCCAAGCTGTCATGGAAAACAGTCCCGAACGGCCCCACAGAGAGCGTTGCCTTGGCACTGGATACTGCTAGCGTGTCCAGAAACCGTCCTGTGGATTTAAGCTGCGTTTTTGGCAGGGGTCTTCCGCTACCCAGCTCTCTGGTCACCATTCTATGATGGAGTGCTGCGGTCTCCTGTTCACATACAACAAACCGATTTGCTGCAGTAAGCTTCCTTCTTCGGGCGACAGACCAGAGGAAGGCGTTCAATCGCAATGTACCGTCCGCTGCGACCAGCGGGCTCATCGCCACAGGAAGGTTGTTGTGCTCAAGGGGGACGACGGGGTAGTCTAGTTCCGAGGAAACCGTACCTGCCTCATCAGGCCTGACTCCTTCCAAAAATAGCTTGGCATGTTTCGTTTCAGCAAATTGCGCAACTTGACTGCGACTCATATTATGATGTTCATGAAAGATAATGACTTTCCGCATGATGAAGTTATGCCAGCAGGGATATTTAAAGTTATTATTAGGAGAATTTCATGTTCGTGATTCCCTTGATGTCCGGGCAGCGATCTTCGTGAACGAGAACAAGGCGACGCCAGCGATGACCGCGCCTAGCTCTATGACCCATAGTTCCGTCGGGAAATGGGTGAGCATGTAAAGCGCTGAAAGCAGGCCCAACCAGGCGAGCACAGGAACGCCTGCGATGCGCGGGCTCGTGAACCTTCTTTTGAATCTTGAACTGGCAAGGCATATCAGCGAGGCGTTCACCGCTATATATGCTATGAAAACAGCGAGATCAGCGAGCTGCGCGACCGTTTTTATTCCAGTGGCATAAGCGAAAAACGCTGCCACGATGCCGACGATGGCCACCGATATGTAAGGAGTGCCTCTCGAACCCACGCGCGAGAAGAATCCGGGCAGCGAACCGGCCTCGGACATGCCATACAGGATGCGGGACGGGACGATCAGGAACATGAGGACCGTGTTCGCTGTCGCGAACAGCGCGATGTAGGAAAGAAGGCCTGAATACTGGCCCAGCGCCCTGGAGACCACGAGCGTGAGCGGCGCTTTCGATTGCGAGAGCGCCTCCCATCCGACCTCCCGCACGGCAGCGATCGCGACGAGCATGTACAGCAACGTGGATATCACGAGCGAGAGCACGAGCGCCTTCGGAAGTATGTTGCGGCTGTCCTTCACCTCTTCGCTGAGATTGGCCAGGTTCTCGAACCCGATGTAGGCGAAGAATACGACCGAGATCGCGGCCATTATGCCTGCGAAGCCTGCCTGGGGAGGTTGGAGGAGATCGGCTTGTGCCACTGGCTGCGAGAGGAATCCTGCCGCGATCACGATGAGAAGCCCGATGATCTCGATGGATGTGGAGACATTGTTGAAGGTCGCCGACTCCTTTATGCCGATGTAGTTCAGCACGCTCATGAGGACTATGATGCCGAGCGCCGCGACCCTGGGTTCCAGGCCGGTGAGCGCGGAGAGATACCCTCCGAATCCGAGCGCGACCGTGGCAGCCGCGATGACGGTTCCGGCAGCGAGGATCCAGCCTGTCATGAAAGAGAGCGATTCCCTCTTGAATGCCTTGCGGGTGTAATTGTATTCCGCCGCATCCTTGGAGAATATGCTCGAGAGCTCGGCATAGCTGAAGCCTGTGAAGATCGCTATCAGGGCTGAGATGAGAAAGGCGAGCCAGAGCATGTTGCCGGCCAGGCCTGCGCCGACAGCGATGAGCGCGTATATGCCGGCACCGAGTATCACTCCCAGGCCGTAAAGCGTGGTGCTGAACAGATCGAGCTGTTTTTTCAAGGGCATTGATCGACGACCTCTTTGGCGTTTTTCTCGAATCGTTCCAGGAACAGGTCCCAGCTGAACCGCTCGACGACCTTCTTCCTGCCTGCTTTGCCCATCGAGACGCACGTCTCTGGGTTTTTCGCCAGGAATTCCATCCGCTGCGTCATGTCCTGGACGCTGTCCACCAGGAATCCGTCCACTCCGTTGATGATGGTCTCTTTCGGCCCGCCCTCGTTGCGCGCGATGCATGGCTTCGATGATGCCAGGCTTTCCAGGGGGACAAGCCCGAAATCCTCGTCTATCGGCGTGTAAAGCACCGCATAAGCGCGCGAGTAGAGGTCGCGGAGGCGCTCTTCCGTGATGTTGGTCTCTATCGTTATGGAAGCGCCGGGCATGGCGCACATGGATCTGAGGCGCTTGAGATAGATATGCTCGGTGCCCACCCATGAGAGCCCTCCTGCGATCACCAGCTTCCAGCCAGGATTGCGCGATGAGAAGCGCCTGAAGGCCTCGATGGCGTATCCGAAATCCTTGTTCGGCGAGATGCGCGAGGGATAGAAGAAGAACCGCTCGTTGCCCTTGCAGGAGAATCGTTCCGCATCGACGCCACCGGGTATGACCTCTGCATCGCGCCCGAGGTATCGCTTTATCCTTCCCTGGCAGTTGAGGCTGTTCGTGAGGATGCGCTCGATTTTCGGGACCATCCGGTACTCGAAATGCTTGAACACGGCGGCCCAGCCTCCGAGCAGCAGCTTCTGCGGCATAGCCATCTGTTTCATCTTCCAGTCATACAGGTCGAAAGCGAACCTGTAGGGCGTGTGGCAGTACCATAGCATCGGCGAGTTCCTGGACCTGGCGAATTCCGAGGGCTCCAGATGCGCATTGACGAGATCGAAGTCATCGAGCTTGAGGTTGAGGAAATACCTCGCTGTCTCGAGCGGCCCGAACAACCGCGCTCCGACCCGGTGGAGCAGGTTGGGCTTGGGCGTCTCGATGCGCACGTCCCTGAATCCCTCGTACGTGGCATCGGGGTCGTAGCGCAGGCAGTGTATACGGGCGTCGAAACGCTCGGCGATCCTGAGCATCTGGCGCTCGGCCCCGCCGTAAGCATCGAGAGACGGCGTCAGCAACACGATTTTCAGGCTCATTTATTACCTCGAGATTGTTCCGGTTCCGGGTTTTGCGGGTTCTGCGGGTTTCGGGTTTTGCGTTCCGTTGTTCCATTTATCTGCAAGGAATGATGAGAATGATGGCGATTCGTTAATATATATTACGCACGGGGACGCGGCAGGGGATATGGGAGGTATATCACCACATCGCACCGCAGGATGCGCCACCCATCATTTCTTATCCTGGGCGACCTTGTTTGAGAATTCGTTCAATACCTCGAGGCCCTTGCGGGTGAGCTCCAGGAAACCCGGCTTGCCCCCGGGATTCAGCACACGGACATAGTTCTCATCTATCAGGAGGTCGAGGTGCTTTTTTATCCCCACGTGGCTCAGCTTGAGGGAAACCGCGAGGGTGTTGAGATAGCACGCCTCGCCTTTTACGCTGCACTCGTGGATACGCTTGAGTATCCTCACGCGGGTCTCAGCACCCTTGCTCCAGTAGAAAAGGATTGTTTTCATTCAACCCTCTTTCGGATCTCCTTCATGGTCTTGTATATGCCATAGCATGACAAGGCGAACAGCAGCGTTCCGATTATAGAAAGCATCTCGCCTATGGGGCCGAGGAACTCATAACCCCTCATGCGCGGGACCAGGAAGAGTATCAATTGCGGAAGCGCCATGAAAAGGGCTGAAAGGAACAGGGACAGCCAGTACCATCCCTTGTCTGTCTCTGAGTACAGCTTGTACGCAAGTATGACCGCACCTGCGGCGCAGATACCGGCTGCGATGTGAAGCGCAGAGAACAACAGGAACATTTCAAACTCCATTTATCTCACCTGCAGGATTTAGCTGCAGATATGCTTATAAATAGTTATTACTTTAAGGTTACATTAGTATTACAAAGCAATGAGGCGGGTTGGTAAGTGCGATGGCAGATTTCATCGTAGAGATCAAGGATGCCACTAAAGAATACAAATCAGATGGCACCAGCTTCCAGGCATTGAAGAACATCAGCCTTAAAGTGAAGAAAGGGGAATTCGTGTCCATAGTGGGCCCGTCCGGCAGCGGGAAGAGCACGCTCCTGCACCTGCTGGGATGCCTGGACGTGCCGAGCTCCGGAGAGGTGTATCTTGACGGCATGGCGATATCGAAGATGGGTGCCGACGAGCTGGCAGAGGCCAGGAACAGGAAGATCGGGTTCGTGTTCCAGGCATTCAACCTGTCTTCGACATTGACCGCGGCCAAGAATGTGGAGCTTCCCCTCATGATAAGCGAGACGGATGAAAGCGAGAGGGCGCGGCTGGTGGACGAGTGCCTATCCATAGTCGGGCTTTTGGACAAGCGCGGCAGCAAGCCGTCCCAGCTCAGCGGAGGGGAGAGGCAGAGGGTCGCCATAGCCAGGGCGCTCGTCAACAACCCCGAGATGATCCTGGCGGACGAACCCACCGGGAACCTGGATTCGAAATCCGGCAAAGACGTGATGGACTTCCTGACAGGCCTGCGGAAGAGGAAGGGGATAACGATAATCATAGTCACCCACGAACCGGTCGTAGCCGCATACAGCGAACGGACGATCCACATCAGGGATGGGAGGATCGAGAAGGAAACGACGCAGAAACCGAGGACGGCGAAGGACTGGGAGAGCATAAAGGTGAAGGCATGAAGACGGAAGAGAACACGTTGAATGTGGGAAAGGATCGATCGAATGAAGGGGTTGGGGAATTGAAAGAGGTGTCTCGATGAAATTCAGCATATGGTTTGGGATATTGGCGTTATCATTATTATTCGGGATCGCCTATTGCGCCAACGGCGCGGCATTGCAGATCAGCGACCATACGACCATCCCGGATATGGTTTATCCCGGGACCTCGAGCCAGTTGCAGCTCACGCTCCTGAATGCAGGGTCTGATACCGCAGCCGGAGTCAAGGTCAGTTACAAGACCCCGTCCCAGGATTATTACTCGGAAACCAGCGTGGGCGACATCGGGGCAGGCTCCACAGCCATCGCATCCATACCATTCACCGTACCGTCGAATGTGGGTAGCGGTTTTTTCACCATAGACGTCAACGTAGTGTATTTCAGCGACCAGACGAACCAGGTGGTGAAGAACACGCCGGCGACGATCCCTGTGATCGTGAGTCAGCACCAGATACTCGCGGTCAGGACGCTCGGTATCGAACCGCAGGCCATCCAGCCAGGCGATTCCGTGACTGCCCAGCTGGAGATAGTGAACACAGGAGGCGTGATGAATAATGTCGTCATAACCACTCCGGAAACGTCTTCGTTCAGCATCGAAGGCGTCACCGAACAGCCTGTGGGCAGCATCCCCTTCAACAGCACGAGGAGCGTGTCTTTGAGATTGACTTCGACATCCTCGGCAGCGAGCGGGAAATACACGATACCCATAATCGTCAAATACCAGGATGCGCTGCAGAACACCGTCAACCAGACCGTGTACGCAGGGCCTGTCACAGTGACGGAATCGTCAGGCCAGTTCAGGATATATATCACTCCGATCACGCCTGCGGAAGTCGGTTCTGAGGCGCAATTCGCCCTGCTGGTGGAGAACCTGGCGGACAGCAGCGCATCTCCTATAATAGATATCAACCAGACCGCGCAATTCACGCCCATAGGCGCCACCAGGATATATTTCGATGACATAGCGCCTGGCATGAACCAGACGAAGATAGTCACGGTGGGCATCGGTGCGTCGATCAGCGCGGGATACTACAGCATACCACTTGAGATCACGAACAACGGGAACACATACACCGAGAACATAGGGATCGTGGTGAATGCGACCCCTGATGTCGTCGTGACGACGGACACCCAGCCCGAGTTCATATCCAGCGGAAGCAGCGGGGTGAAGGTGCTCGCGCAGATATCCAACAACGGGAACAGCGCCATCAGGAGCGTGTATGTGTATGCGCAACCCCAGAATCAGAAGCAGATCTCCATCACCGGTGCGACCGACAAGTTCATCGGCACGCTGAATGTGGATGATTTCGCCACGTTCCAGATCACCATCAATGTGCCGCCAGGCCTGCCTGCCGGGCAGTACCAGATTCCCATCGTCCTGGTTTTCAAGGACGCAAAGAACATACAGCATACGCTGAACAAGAACGTGACCATAACGGTCTATTCAGCCCAGGACGCGGCGAGATCCAATATCGCGAGCGGGCAGACGGACAATGCCGGGGGAACGGGGATAGGAGCGGGAAGGACCAGATCGAATGGCAGTGTGCTGTTCGGCTTGGGATGGCTGCAGCTCGTGATCATAGCCGTGGTCGTCCTCGTTGTAGGCTACTTCGCGTACAAGAGATGGAAGGCGGGCAAGAAATGAAGCTGAAGGACCTCTTCGGGCTGGCCCTGACGAACATACGCCATCGCCACCTGCGCAGCTGGCTGACGATATTGGGCATAGTCATAGGCGTGGCTTCGATAATAAGCCTGATAAGCATCAGCCTGGGCATGAGCGAACAGATAAACCAGAGGATCCACAGCCTCGGAAGCAACATCATAACCGTGAGCCCGGGAGGCCAGCAGGCCCAGCGTGCCGGAGGATTCGGGTTGGGCGGCGGCCCCCCACGAGGAGGATTTGGAGGCGGAGAAGGATTCGGTGGGGGCGGCGGCCAGGCAGCCATAACATTCAGGGAAGCGGATGACCTGCGGACATTGCCGGGCGTGTACAAGCTGGACGCCAGGCTCCAGCACAGGGAACCGGTCGACTACAAGGACAAGAACACTTCCTTGAACATAATCGGGACCGAACCCGCAGCTTTTCCGGATACTGTCGGCACCAATATATCTTACGGGCGTTTCCTGAGCATCAGCGACGAGTATTCCGCCGTGGTCGGATTCAACGTGGCAAACGCAACTTTCAATGACTTCGACATCCTGAACAAGCAGGTGAAGATAGGCGGCGTACCGTTCCGGGTGGTCGGCATCCTGGCGCAATCCGGCAGCATGGGCGGGACGGACAGCGCTGTCTACATACCGCAAAAGACCGCGAGGAATCTTTTCAACGAGAGCACTGATGCGAGCCAGCTTGTCATCGTGGTGGCTCCGGACCATGATACCGATACGGTCGCGGCAGAGGTAGAGGCCGAGCTGCTGGACCTCCATGGGGTCACGACGCAGACCGAGGACTTCCAGATCACCACCGCAGCCACGATCCAATCCGCGATCTCGAGCATATCGGACACGCTCACGCTTTTCCTGGGTGGGATCGCGTCCATCTCGCTTCTCGTAGGTGGGATCGGGGTCGCCAATACGATGTTCATGAGTGTCCTGGAGCAGACAAAGGACATAGGAGTGCTGAAAGCGCTCGGGGCGAAAAACCGCGACATCATATACCTGTTCCTCTGCGAAGCCGGGACGATAGGTTTCGTAGGCGGCGTGCTCGGAGTGGCCTTGAGCTTCATAGTTTCCAATATACTGGACACGCTCGGCATACCCAGCATCTTGAGCACGGAACTGGTACTGGGTGGGCTCGCATTCTCGGTCTTGATCGGCATCGTGGCAGGCATATCGCCAGCGAGGAACGCGGCATCGATACCGCCTGTGGAAGCGCTGAAATACGAATGAGAATGATTTTTTTACTTCTTATCTCCTCGCTCTTCTTTTCGAGAGCGCTTTGTCTCCGTCATTGAAACCAGTTGGAACATGAGTGCCGTCACAGAACGGCTTGTTGGCAGATTGACCGCAGCGGCAGAGGGTCGCGCGGTTGCGGATCTCGTACTTCGTCCCGCCTGAAGATTCGACCAGTACGCCGCCTTTTAGCCATATCGGCCCGCTAACATTGGCGCCAAGGTCCTCGATTATGCTTATCGATTGTTTGAACTTCGGCTCGATCGGCTTTTTCGTCTTCTTGTCCCACACGACAAGGCGGCCGGATGGGCAGTCGCAGGCCTCGCGTATCGCGAGCTTCCTTGATTTCGGGTCGCCGGATTTCGCGGTGAGCTTCCACGCCCCTTCGGCAAGATCGCAGAAGCGCGCGGCGGAGCAGAGCGCCTCGGCATCTGTCAGGATGAGGTCTGGTCCAATCGTCTTTTCAGCCTGGGCGAGATATTTCGCCTTGCTGGCCGTCTCCGTGCCATTGAAACCTGTTTCCGCGTGCGCTCCCGTGCAGTAGGGTTTGTTCGTGGACCTGCCGCAGCGGCAGAGGGCGTAGGTCCCCTTCGCAGGGTAAGCGTCGCCCTTGCGCCACTTGAAAGATATGCCCTCCTTGTCAGGCATTATCATCTCCCGAGCCAGCGGAAGGTTTCCGGAAACTATGTACGGGCCGTCTTTCGAGACCACTACCTTTCCCGCAGCTTCCTTGCCCGGCTTTTTGTCTTCAGTAACCATCAGGGCACCTGCCTTTCACTTCATTCATCCCATGCAAAGCGACGGCGGTTTGCACTGGCCGTCGCAGCAGACCCAGCCGTTCAGGCAGCAGCGCCAGCCTCCGCCGCACTGTGTCGCATAATGGCCTGGCTCGCACGTGGTTCCGCCATGATTATTGTTCCCGTTATCTTTAGGGGTCGGTTTCGGTTTATCCTCCACGCTTATGGTAACGTCCTTGCAGTCCTGCCAGCCGACAAGATCCACCACGCACACCTCCATCGCGTACGCTCCCGCGCTCTTGGGCGTTCCCTTGAGGAATCCGTCCTGCCAGACCATGAGATCCAGCGGATATGTGCCTTTGTCAGGCGGGAAATCGATGAAATGGTAGGGCTGGGTTCCGCCAGTCACGCCGGCGACGACCGATACCTCGCATGGCTGTCCTGTGTAACAGAGGATGTCCCTTGTCTCAAGCACCGGCGGCTTCTCCACAATCGTGATCCTCAGCACGAGCTCGCTCGACTTTTGGGGCGAGGACGAATCTGTCGCAATCACTGTGAAGGGCGGGGAGATGCTTTCAGTGGTTCCTGGGGAAAGCGTCCCGGTCCCGTATATGACACCGTCTTCGCTTAGCTTGAAACCCTGCGGGAGTGTCGATCCTGTCTTGAGCTTACATGAACAAGGAGGCGTACCGCCTGCTGCGGTGAGCTGGTATTCCGCGTATTCCCCGTCCACCCATGAAGGCAGCGTCATCTCTTCTATGTAAAACGCCGGGCTGAAGGGAACGTGGTCTGTGAGTATCTGGAATCCTTTCGCATTCGCAATACCCGCATGATTCGCCATGAACCCGTCTATCGCGTTCTGGAGGTCGGCGAGGCCCGCGCTGCTCGGTAGCGTGATCGCGCTTCCTCCTGAAGCGCTGTCCATGGATATCTGCTTCCCGTCCTCCAGGCCGTCCACCACGCCGTCAGACCAGTCCTTCGCGAGCGCAGTCGTCAGCTCGTCCGGTGAAACGCCAAACTTCTGGGCGAGCGCCCCGAATCCTCCCATGAGGACTCCGTAGCGCCTCTGGTAGTATGTCGAAAGCGTCACATCGCTCGAATTGGTGACATCCACCGGAGCCACTGATATTATGCTCATCATGTTGTACTGGTGGCTGACCAGGACGTTCGCTGCCATGGACAGGTTCGCTGCCGGGGATTCTTTTTTATCCCAGTTTCCCGTAAGGGCTGCGGCGAAGTTCGTGAACGGAGTCACGACGAGCATGGATATATTGGAAGGACCGATGGCGTGCATCGCGAAATTGTTGGACAGTCTTATCCGCCCGCTCGGATCATAATATGAACCGCCCCGCGATTCAACGAGAATCCTTTCGGGCGGGCCTTTGATTGAGACTTCCACGTTCCCGTATTTGTCGGTGGAAACCGGACCGGCGAGCAGCTGGCCTTTGGAACCGTTCTCAGCCAGCGTGAAGACGCTGATTTCAGCGCCCTCGATCGGGCCTTTGAGGTAGCTTGCGACGAGGATCGTCTTCGTCTCCCGGAAGAAATCGTCGTAGATGAAATAGGCCGTGATGGCGATTATGAGTATGGCTAGCAAAACCCAGGCAGGATTCACGGATTGGTCTCTCTGTCCCATGGGACTAGTTCTGGCCAAAAACTTATAATTGGGATGTACTCGGGGGATTAGCGGGAGGCATGTCCTCCAACTGCAGGAGAAAGATGCCGGACCAGTTCCTGGGACAGGGCTTCGGCGACTCCAGACTCAGTTTATTATGACGCTTTTTATGTTGACGAACTCGAGTATGCCGTAGCGCCCGAGTTCCCGCCCCACGCCGCTTTCCTTCACTCCGCCGAAAGGCAGCCTGGGATCGCTTTTCGACATCCCGTTGATCGTCACCATCCCGGCCCCGAGCCGCCTCGCGAACCGCTCTGCCTTTTCCCGGTCATCGCTCCAGAGCGCTGATGCGAGCCCGTATCTGGATGAGTTGGCGATCCTCAGGAGCTCTTCGTCATCCTCTGCGACGATTATGCTGGCAAGAGGCCCGAAGGTCTCCTCGCTGGCTATCACCTTCGAATCCTTTTTGGCCTCGATCACCGTAGGCTCGAAGAAATAGCCTTTCCCCGGCTTTCTTTTTCCCCCGGTAAGGACCTTGGCCTTCTCTTTGAGCGCCCTCCCAAGCTGGGATTCGAGGTTTTCCCTGAGATCCCCCCTTGCGAGGGGGCCCAGGCCGGTTTTTTCATCAAGCGGATTTCCAGTCACGAGCTTCTGCGCCCCTTCCACAAACGCGCTCCTGAACTCCGGGGCAGCGTCCTTGTGGACTATGAAGCGTTTTGCCGCTATGCAGCTTTGCCCTGAGTTCTGGAACCGTGCGATCACCGCGTTCTCCGCGGCCTTCGCGACATCCGCGTCCCCCATTATTATGAAAGGATCGTTTCCGCCCAGTTCAAGAACGGCTTTCTTGATGTGCTTCCCGGCGAGCTCTCCGATTTTCGATCCGGCTTCGGTGCTGCCGGTGAGCGACAGCCCTTCGACAAGGCCGTTCTCCACCAGCACTTTCACGGTGTCGCTGCCGATGAGGAGGTTCCGATAGACATATTCCGGAAACCCCGCCTCCCTGAAAACCTCTTCTATGGCGTTCCCGCACTGCGGCACGTTGCTCGAATGCTTGACCACGACCGTATTCCCCGCAACCAGCGTCGAGGCGGCGAACCTGAAGACCTGCCAGAACGGGAAATTCCACGGCATTATTCCAAGAATCGTCCCTAGGGGCTGGAACGCGACATAAGATTTGCGTGCTTCTGTCTTGACGATGTCATCGGCAAGGAAACCCGGGGCGTTTTCAGCGTAATACCCGCATGCCCAGGCGCATTTCTCCACCTCTCCGATCGACTGCGTTATGGGCTTGCCCATCTCTTTGGTTATCAGTTCCCCGTATTTCCCGGAATTCTTCTTCAGCACCGCAGCGGCCTTCTTCAGGTATTCGCACCGCTCATCCAGTCCGAGGGACCCCCATACGGCAAAAGCAGCCCTGGACTTCCTGGTATCTTCGATCGCTTTCTTATCTGAGAGATACTCGAACCTGGCCATGACCTCTTCTGTCGCGGGATTGATAGAAAGGACCGGCAAGGAATCTTACCCCGTCACTGTGACCGATCCGACCATCGACGGGTGTATGGCGCACGAATACCGGTAGACGCCAGGAGCTTCGTTGAACGTATGCTGGAAAGTCGCACCGTTGGGAAGTGGCGCGGACGGGAATATGGCGGACTTTATCTGGTGGGTGGCGCCATCGTCATTCACCCAGGTGACCGTATCGCCCTTTTTAACGGTGATATCCGCTGGATTGAACGCGAAATTCTGGATATGGACCGTCTTCGTCGTACCGGTCCCTCCGCCAGGGGGAGTGCCCGGTGATCCGCCACCGTACTGGGTGCAACCGAAGAGGAGAATCCCTAAAACCAACAGCAGGACGAGTTTTTTCATGCATATTACTGCTGGCTAACTTATATTATCTTTACGATATTCTGGGAAAGAGTGTTTTGCATTTTTAATGCCGACGCTGCTGCGCCGTCAATTGCCGACAGGATCGGCAATTCCGAAGGCAAAAATTAGCAACTAGTGTCATGCAAATTTTGCCTTCGGCAAAATTTTAGCATGGCAAGGTCGGCGATCCGACCTTGACTGCCATTGTTCGGAGCGCCGAACAATAGCATGACAAATGCTCCCGCCGGATGCAGAGGGGTTATCTGAGTGTGGAGGCCAATGACCTTCCACTGGGAGCGGTTCTGAGGTAAGAGCTATTTAAACATTGACCAGATGCAGCTTAGGGGATTGACGGAGTTGAAATCCTGTATAGAACGTACTTGGCTACTTGTTGGGCCCTAACCACTACCCCAATTAACTTTGACGCTCTCTTTGGCATGGGATGTACCTTTGGGAGGAATCTGAACCCTGGTAAGCTCAGACGATGAAACCCATAGGCATAACTAGCAATTAAGCATTTCTACAGAGCCTTAACCTTTGAAATATCAAGGCATTCTGTCATATTATTGTATTTCCAGTCAGTTCAATAGAAATTAAATGTTTGCCTCTTAAATTAAGGTTATGGGGGCTATTGAAGACATTAAGAAAAAAGCGACCTCTTTTCACAAAAGAGTGGAACGATTTTTTGACGAACGAATACAAGAAGCCACGCTTACCAGAATGATTACCGTGATTCTTATTACTGGTTTAGTAATCGGGATTCTTACGATTCTTATGGCATATGCTTCTGATTTAAGCCGTATCATTCTGGCATTAGAACGAACCCCCCAGACCGTTTTGTGGAATTTGTTGCAGTATTTTTTCTTAATCATCTCATATCTTCTGGTTCTGGTGCTTCTACCATTCTTTAGTGTGTGGGTCGTAAGAAAAATAAACAAAAAGAACACAAAAATGAAGCGACCCAAACTCGTTCAGATAATTTATCCGTATTTCATAATATTCGCACTGCTCTTATCCATTAGCCTTTTAGCGGAGCTTTTCTCGTTGCTACCTTATGGCGTACTAACTCCAATCGCAAGGATTCTGAGTGAAGCGGGAGGTTACATAATCGCTGTAATCTTTACTTATTTGTTGCTTTCCCTATTCTTAAAATTATATAATCCATCCATTGCAGAATTTTTAGGAATGATAATCGTTACCGTAATATCGACGTTTGGGTTAGTATTTCTGGTTGGCGTTCTAATGATTTTATTTGGGTTACTCGTAAAATATCAAATAATTCAAATGATTTATTCTTTCTCTCTTACTAACTCAACAAACGGATCATTCACTATAGAATACGGATTTCCCGCATATAAAATTCTTGGTTTACAGTTTCCCGGCAATACGAAATGCAATATTAGTTTCCCTCAAGGTTGGCAAATCTCAAATGAGGGTGAGAATTTGAATTATACCCGGGCTTTTTATTATCCTGAAGGGGACAATAGATACGGTCTCGTATATAAAATATCATTAAGAAACAGTTCAACTCCGGAATTGGTATTTTTCAATGCGATTCCTCCAGAGCATGCGGATTCCAATTTCATAAACAATACCTACACTTACTTGTCGAATTCATTGCCAAGTGAACATCCCGATTCATTAGGATTTATTGATGAGAACGTTACTCTGACTACTGATAGTTCTTTAGATAGACAAATTATTGATGTTTATGGTTTTTCAGAAAATAAAAGCTTAGTAAGACATATTGCAGATATAGAATTCGGAAATAATTATCTGGTAAATTTTTATTATCAGGCACCTTACGGTAAAGACTCGGATTTTTATTACATTCTTAATAGCATACAATGTAGTGATAGATAAGGGGGGAGGGTATGCCTAGAATTTTGCATGCTGATAGCATCTCGGGTGGGATACGGCAAAATGAACGAAATGATTTTCAGAATTTAGAACCAATAAGCGAAGCGCACAGAACATCTTTTTTTAGGAGATCTGGAAAATGGCCGTGCGAAGCCATATTTGGGCTTACGCTTGCGGTAACACCTGCAATCGCGAGCGGGATAATTACATCTGGTTGTAGCCATCAGCAAGAACAGAAGCAAGTAACGGCAAATGTTGGACAAACAGATAGTGATGGGACTGCCACTTTCAACATAAACAATTGGGAGTTTAACATCAATGTCTATGATTCAACAACTTTAAATCCTATCCCAAATTTGGCAGTCATCTTCACTGCAAATGAAGGTAACGGGGATTATTTGATTCTGGATCCAAATAATGCTTACCTTCCTACTCTTGGTGGTGCATCCGGAGTCCAAGTTGGTCAAACATCTAAATTATTACATGAAGTTGGCCAAACATCTAAATCATTACATGAACTGGAGAGTTTGCCGGGGGATAGGAATGTTTTATTGGATCCACCTAGTTCTCCGTTATGCGGCCTTTCGATTGGAGGGGATGCCTGGCAAGATATAATCATCAACTATCTGCTTCCAACTTTTTTCACCCTAAATCAGTCCTCTGTCAAATTATCCGATCTTGATAATGTGATGACCCAAATCGCGGATGTGACATCTGGCGAGGTGGGTGGAGAGGTGGCAGGTAAAGCCGTAGTTGCCGCACTCCCGTTCGCGGGGGTAAGTCAGGCGGCAACCAAGGCGGCAGATACTTTTTTGGGAGAAGTCGGCGTGGTACTCTTGGCATTACAAGCTTGCGCGGACTCTCAAACGTTAGCTTATGGGAATTATTATCGTAGTTTATGTTATACTCAAGACAGTACTTTTTCGATATACACACTGCAAGGAATTAAGCAAATAGAAGATATTACCAATGCAATACCGGGTTTGAATTATTTAATTGGAGTGAAAACCCCATTTTTCGTTATTGTTCCTGACATCAGTACTCCAAATCCGTCTTATGCCATTTTTAATGCGCAAACATACATACCAAGTGGCGATAGTAGTAATCCTTGGATAACGTTCTATGATATCGCTAAAACAGACTCATACCAAGTCGATTCAGTTAATATGGACCTACCTCCTTTATTAGTGGATGAATATGTGCCAGATTCGGGTACTCTTGAAATGGCGTTAAATGCATGTAGCAACTTAAATCCCACTTATACTATAAGTGCTCCTCTTTCTCCGTATCACATAGTTCCTGATCCTCAGCTTCCATATGAGCAAGCCACTTCTGATCCGATATCAGTAACTGGCAAAGACGACTACGGAGTAGTTTTCTATTTGCAAAAACCAGATAAATTTGCTAAGATTTGTCCCAACGGATATCAAACGTACTACAAGCCCGCCAGTGGAACAATAAATGATATGGGTGGAGCGCATCATGAATTGGCGGTTGCGTGTAGCGCACCTGACGGATATACAATTCTTGGGATTGATGGGGGTATCGATGCTTCAAGCAAGGATGCTGGAGTATTTGATGCAAATGCAGTAGTTGATGTGAGGGCAGACTCGTTAGATGCAAGTCCCTCTTACAGTTGTTGGTACCGGCTGTATCAGTCTGCAGGTAAATTTTACTCAGCTGAACAGACTCATGATGGAGGATACATCCTAGTAGGCGTTGGTCCAATAATAAAAACTGATCCTCAAGGAAATGAAATCTGGTCCTATAGCGTCAAGATATCTGATTCATTGGAACCGGTATATGGAATATTGGAAACGAACGATGGATCCTTTGTTGCATTTGGAGATGCAGGTCTTACAAAGTTAGATCAAAACGGGACACTAATATGGAACAACCCGATTGGGGGTTGTATGTCAATGGCTGGACTTGCGGATGGTTCATACGTAGTAGAAACTATCGCTGTTGATGGGCATCTTCTTCATAAGATATCACAAGATGGGGGGGAGGTATGGAAGCAGAGCCTATGGCCAGACTCAAGCGGCATGCATACGTTAAATTCACATATATTAACCATTGAAGACGGGATTATCATAATTGGTTCTTACGCAAATCAGGCCACCTTACGCAAAACTGATCTTTCGGGAAACACATTGTGGACTAAAACTTATGACCTCGGCCTTTTTGATTCCATAACGAAGCTTTCTGATGGCGGCTTTGCCATTGGGGGAATTGGTTCATCCGCAGACGGTTCATCCGGAGACGTTTTGGTTAATCTTTCTTCTAATGGTGATGTGAGATGGGAAAAACCAGCCGATGGCCCTTACTCTCTTTTTGTAACAAAAGACAATGACTTTGTTCTCACAGATAGTAGGTCAATCTTCACATATGATCCAAACGGGACATTAATTCGGGAAGTAAATGCATTGGCTGTAGACATTTCATGTGACCTTTTGGGGGGACCATCCCTATCATTTATTTATTCTATTCGGCAAACCACTGATGAAGGGTTAATACTTGCAGGTCAGGGTGTCAGCAGTGGTTCAGATGTGGGAATACTAATAAAACTGCCTTCAAATAATTTGGTGATTCCTTAAAAATATGACACCTCGATGATTCACATCAGTTTTCATATCAAATTACCTCAGTACATTCTACCACAATCTTGGCGTTGTGGTGGAGCTTCTCCTTGAACGCTTGGACTGGAGTCACAAGTCGTTTATCATCGCTAAGGGACATGCGCGGCTTGATGTTGTTGTGCACTCAGCTATTTTAGGCTTGATACCAAAATTGACACCTGAGTGCCAATAGGGGGGAACACTCAGATAAAAGCAGATTGCTCCCGCCGGATGCAGAGAGGTTATCTGAGTGTGGAGGCCAATGACCTTCCACTGGGAGCGGTTCTGAGGTAAGAGCTATTTAAACATTGACCAGATGCAGCTTAGGGGATTGTCGTAGTTGAAATCCCTCGTAGGGATATGTAGCCAAAGCCAATCTTAATTGTTTTGCAATTGTAACGCCTTAATTCGCGCGAATTCGAGTTTTAATGCCATTTTTCAACAATTGCGATTCCTAATTGTTCAAGCATTCCAAGGCGTGAATCAAGCGAATTCGCTCTGAAAACCCCTCACTTAATACACTAATAGTAAATCTCAAAAATAATCGAATCCGCTTATCTATCGAGGTTACATTATTTCGGGATAATACGGTAATAATAACTGTTCGAAACAATAGATTATTGTGTCCCCGATATACGGACAGCAGGCAAATGATGCCCCGCAGGAAGGGTTTCAGAAAGCGCAGAACGAGTACTCCACCTTCCAGTACGCGACGCTTGCTCCGGGGATAGCCATCTGCAGGAACATGCTGGAGAATAACGGGCGCATCAGTACGGAGCTGTTTCGCGGTTCCCCTCTTTATGGCAGGGAAAAAAAGGAAGACAAAACCGGCGTCATGTGGAAAGCATTTCTCGATGGCAGGATGCCTGTTTTCAAGGGGAACGACCACGCTACGATTGAGTGGCTGACGCAAAACGCGGCGAAGCTCGAGCGCTCCGGCATCGGCATAACGATGGAAGCCGACAGGCTTGGGAGTGCTACATATTCACTGAATAATCCTTCCGCACCTCCGGAACTGCTTACCAACGAGCAGACTTTCGAGCTCAGGCACATGACAAGACAAGCGGCTAAAGCGATCAAGGGGGGGAACCTGGAGCGCGCCGATGCACTCTCAAAGCCGGTCATCGCCTTCATCGAAGTGAGCAATCTTTTGCATTCCTCTCCTGCGACTCCGATCCAAGCGACACTTCACAGGGTAAGGGAACAGGCATTCAGGGAGATGCAGAAGGGCAAGGGCGGGAAAGCAAACGAAATGCTTGAGGCGGCATTTGGTTACATGGTGATGGGGAGGGTGCTTGCTGAGCTCCCTGCGGATTTCCCGCGGGAACTGCGGACGAGGTTTAATTCCCAAAGGGATGCAGCGGTTGCAGCACTCGGGCGAGGCGACTTCCATGGGGCGGCCCGCATTTCCGGGCTTGTGCTTGAAAGGATTGAAAGGGAGGGTGAAATCAGCAAGACAATGTCCTGGATGGCGCAGATTGAAAGTGAAACGCAGATATTCGACGTAAGGAAAATGAAGGTGTTTCAGGATACGGAGGGCAAGTTCAGCCAGAAGCGCTTCCTTGCCCTGACAGGCGTAGATTATCGGGATTACCGTTATGGCGAAAGCAGCGGTCGGAGGGGCGTGGGCCTTCTGATCAGCCGGCGAATGGCGTCTGCCCTGGACTTTTTCCGCTTGTCTGCAAGGGAGCTGGATACCGCACTGGACGAATTTGTCGCTGGAAGAGACGGCTCGCTGCTCTGCATCCGGTCGGAAGAAAGCCGCGAGAACGCCCTGGATGCCGCCAATGCGGCCATCGGGATGGCCGCCTGCTATAGTTTCAGAGTACCGCTTAAAGCTCTCAAAAAGCTGAGCTTAGATACAGGAGGGGGAAAGGCCCTCGGCCCCAGCATAAAAGAGGCGCTCAACTTGGAAAAGGATAAAACCCTCCAGTCAGCTTACGTGGTAAGCAATGGCATGATGAACGCCTTCATGCTTTATGCCGCGGGCGACTACGATGGCGGACGGAGGGTAACGGCATGGGTAGGGAAGTCGGCACTTCCTGCGATGCAGAAGGGGCTGGTTATCCTGGGCCCCTTCTTAGAAGAAGACCAGGAACATAAAAGGATAAATGCGGCATACTGGGTGGAGGGGTTCTCCCTAGCCCTGGAGGTTACCTTTGTGCTTGCAACGCTCGGATCAGGAGCTTTAGAGGTCGGGATTGCCGAATACGGGGTCGAGGAACTGGGCGGGTTAGGGATGAAAAGGCTGGGCATGCTCGCTGCAAAATCCGCTATAACAGTCTACGAGACGGGAGATACCGCATTCAACCTTGGCGATTGTTCTCGCAACTTGGGGTACGCCGAAATTAACGGGGCTTCACCAGAAGAGATAGAGCGGCTTAGAGGAGAGTTTACGTGGGGAGTATTCGCAGCCAGCATGGGAGTGGCAGGGGATTCGGCAAAGAACGCCCTTAAAGCCGGAAAAGTCCCGAAGTTGATAGGGCGAAACCTGAAGCGGGCGGTCTATGCGGCGAAAGTGGTGCACAATATGGACAACTTGTATTCCAGCGGAAAGAGTGCTATCAGCACATACGAGGACATCCGGGGAAAGAGATGGGGGGAGGCTACGCTGGATGCATGGAAGACAGTGGAGCCGTTTGCTCTGGACAAAATAGACGACTCCATCGACAAAGGCATAAGAGCAAGCCGGAAATCCCATCAACATGGCAACTAATAGCGAATTGGATAATTTCGAACTTTTTAGCATCGCAAATACATTGGATCTTCCAATTAGTGTCTTGCATTTTTAATGCCGGCGCTGCTGCGCCGTCAATTACTGACAGGGTCGGTAATTCTGTCGACGCTACGGCGTCGCCAATTGCCAACCGAGTTGGCAATCCCGACAGGGAAAAATTAGCAAAGAGTGTCGTGCAAATTCTCCCTTCGGAAGAATTTTAGCATGGCAAGGTCGGCGATCCGACCTTGACTGCCATGTCAAGGTCAACGCATTGACCTTGAGCATGCTCGTAATCGGATCGCCGATTACGACATTGTTCGGAGCGCCCACTTGAACGACCGATAAATCGAGAATTCGATTTATGGTCCATTGGTCGTTCGACGACCAATCGGACGATTCGTTCAGGGGGCCCATTGTCCGAAGCGTCCCTATTGTCGGCTAAAAAGCCGACAATGGGCACCATGTTCGGTCTACCGAACATGATTGCGGACAATAGGGCCGAACAATAGCATGACTAATGCTCCCGCCGGATGCTGAGAGGTTATCTGAGTGTGGAAGCCAATGACCTTCCACTGAGGGCTGTTCTGAGATAAGTGCTATTTATACTCTGGCCTGACGAGAGTTCGGGGAATAACTAAGTATAATCAAGATCTAAAACTCCATATTTCTCATCTACTTATGTCCCCTGCATTCTACCCCTAGTTCAAATCGGCAGGAAAAAGAACCAAATCAAGGTGATTTTTTACGGCCCCTTGCATCGGACACGGACCGCGTGGCATCGTCAAACCGCCCCATGGCTTCATCTATCTCATTTACTGTTATCGTTAAAGGCGGTTTGATGCTTATGACATTGTGCATACCCTTTTGAGAAGTGGACACATTCACCATCAATCCCCTGTCAAATGCTGCCCGGTACACATCGATGTTTATATCCCTATCCGGGGATCCATCATCGAAAACGAAGTCAATTCCAAACATCAGCCCTATGCCTCTGACATCACCGATGAATGGATATGCCTCTTTCATCCTGTTCAGGTGGGACATGAATCTGCCGTGTTTTTCTGGGATCTCTTCCATTATGCCGGAAGAAGTCAAGTAATTCATATTCGCAAGCGCCGCTACGCAGCCAAGTGTTTGCGCGCCGAATGTGTTTTCCGAAGTTCCGCCGTTCAGCACATCGTACTTCTCCTTAAAGACGGTTGCGGCCAACGCAGGAAAGCCGGCGGTCAATCCTTTTCCCAGGGTAATTACGTCTGGTTTGATGGCATATACGTTTGATGCGAAGACATCGCCGCACCAGCCAAAAGCAGTCTGGACCTCGTCCACTAGCATAGCGATATCATTCTCTCTGCATATCCTCTCTATCCCTCTCACATACTCCTTGGGAAGCACTATGACTCCGGCATTGAAAGGCACGAGCTCCATTATTATGGCACAAATGTCTTTCCTTGTTTTGGCGATGGCTTCGAATTCCTCGAGCCTGCATTGAATCTGTTCTTCGATACTGGATCCTTTTGGAATTCTGTTCGGCATTACGGGATCAATAAAAATGTAATCCTTGGAGCCCCCAACACAGTCTTCTTTGTAGAAATTGCCACCGGACGCGCTGATGGATTCACATGAAGTGCCCAGGAAACTCCCTTTAAATGAAACGATGGCCATCCTGCTTCCGTTATAGTATTTCCTTGCCCTTTTTATGGCATCTTCATTCGCATCGCTTCCATTGCACAGGTGCAGGTTAACCCTGTTGAGCCCACCTGGGGCTAACGAAACCAGTCTTTCCGCCAATTCCGAGACATGGCGGTTCCCAAATCTGGGCGATACGTAATAGGTGAAGCCGTCTTCAGATAATTTATCAATCACGGCCTTCATTATGGCGGGATGCCGATGGCCTAGGTTCAGGTTTAGTGTCTGCGAGGTGAGGTCCATGTATTCTTTTCCGTTGTTATCATACACATAAATGCCTCTACCCTTTACGATCTCCGTGTCGGAAGGCATCATATTTCGAGCAAAGTTCCATTTCGGGAGCGTATTAGCTTCCTGTTCTGCGTTTGACCTCATTTTTTTCATTGTTCTCACCAACATTCGTTTTGAAATAGGTGTTATTTCTTATCGTATATCCAAATCTCACTCGGCTCCTTTTCGGGAAGCAGGCGGTAAATGATGCCTTCGATCCTGGTGATGATTTTATAAACTACAAATTCCAAAGCCGTGACAATGCCCTTTGAAAGTATGAACCCCCAGTCTAGTTTGGTCTTTTCCATTTTCCTGGATTCGGCAAACATGCCTTCATTGTCCATTTTTCGCAAGTCGGAGTACACCCGCCAATAGGCCCTGAAATGCTGCTTCAACGACAGGTATGGTTTGTAGAAAATCTTTGCATCGTATCTAGCCCTTATGGTACCAGGGCCGTATCGCGTATGTATGAAATTCGGCAGGTATGTGTCGTCGGCAACATTTGCCTCTTCCGGAAGGTGAAAGAAGCCGGCGTTTCTCAGCATAAATGCCCTTCCATGGAAGAATATCTTGGAGCGCATCTCAAACTCCGGGCTTATCGTAGGTTGCGGTTTCTCCTTAACGAAGCCCTTAAATGCTGAAACATCATGCCTTGAGACTTGCGCTCCCGGGTAAAAGGCCCTCATATGTAAGATTCTGTAAAGGAACCTCTCCCAAAAGGATAGATTTTCGGCTCTTCTGGGTTCGGGCCATGTTCCGACCGCTATGAGCTGCCTCAGGTCGCGCAGCTCTCTGTGTAAGATAGCTATGCAGTTCTCTTCAAGCACCACGTCCGCATCTATGAAAGCTATGGGGACGGTTTTGTCCTTTACCGAGCGGATGATCTGGTTCTGGGCGAATGCCTTGCCTCTTTTCTGGCTGCGTATGACTCTTATGTTCAATTCCGGATATCTTTCCTTGGCTTCTTGCGCTTCACTCTCGCTGCTATCAGTGCAGCCGTTCAGGCATATTAGGGTTTCAACACTGCCATCAAAGCGTTGCCGTTCCAATGACTCAAGGCAGTTGAGAAGGTTTCCCTCCTCGTTATAGACCGGAATTCCGTAATATACGTCCGGCGGCGTGTATCTGGAGGCCGTGCTCCCGTCTATCTTATACGTCCCGATTCCTGAATAGGTATCTGTCCCGGAGGACACCAACCTGTTCATTCTTTCACAATCCCTTTCGGCCAAGGCCAGCTCTCCCAGTGCCTTGTATGCCTGGCTCCTGTCTCCATAAGCTTCCGCATAATTTGGATCCAGCTCTATCGCCTTTGAATGGTCCTCCAACGCCTTCTTGAAATTGCCCGCCATTTGGAATCCAAAACCCCGATTGTTGAATGCGAGCGCTGATGCGGGCATCAGCTCAATTGCTTTGGAGAACGCCTCATTCATCTGATCATACATGCCCAGTTCGCAATAAGCGTTCCCCAGGTTGCGATAAGCTTCGCCGAAATCCGGATCCATGGCGATTGCTCTTGCATAGCTTTCAGCCGCTAGATTATGCCTCCCCAAGTACTTCTGGCACCTGCCCATCAGGTTGTAGGCATTAGCTAATCTTGGGTTGTACGCTATGGCCCCTTCCAATGCAATCATCGCATCCGAAGGCCTCTCCCTGAGCAGCAGGCTTTGCGCTTTGCTCAATGCAAGATAAGCAGGATAGCCGCCGTTATCAAGATCCGACAAAAAGACCTCGGCAGATTGACCGCTCCCTTCCTGGACCAGCACCGAGCTCGGGTGGAGGCTGGCTAGCGAGTGAGTTATGTAAAGGGCTATGTTTTCGTTGGTGGCCCGGCCAACCACATCGTCAAGATGCTTTCCGTCCAATCCTGCAAGGGTTTCATCAAGGGCGTTGCCTAATAGCCTATGGTCCATGCTGCCTACGAAACCGTTGTCAATCCTGCCGCTGAGCCTGAGTTCCACTCTGAACCTATCTCTTCTCACGCTTCTTGTACCGTGAAGCGCGGTAAACTCCCTAGCAACAGTCAGTATCGCCATGCCATCATCTTATTATCTTTACCTTATCCCCAAGCATGGAGGATATGCTGTCTAATCTGGCCCCCACGGTTTCCGGCCTGATCTTTCCGCCTATAGCTGCCGAATCAGCAAATGTGTTTTCGGAATAGGGGAAGCACGTAACGAAATCAAATCCTACGTATTCAAGCAGGTCTAATGTGGATGCAAAATCGTCATCGGTCTCGCTCGGAAAGCCGACCATAATATGGGTGCCTATGCCTATGTGGGGTGCATCCAATCTGACACTCTTAAGTATCCTCGCCGCGCTCTCCGCCCGGTAAGGCCTTTTCATGAGGGCTAATATGCGGTCGCTACCAGACTGGATTGGAAAGCTTATGCCGCCTATCCTTTGGCCATCAATGGACGAAAACACATCCAGATACTCTTTTGCATTGCCTATCAACCAATTCACGTTGAAATCATGGATGAAGAGTCTGAAATCGCCGGGAATGCCCCTGATCTGCCTCAGCAGGCAGTACAGGCTGGTTTTGATGTCTTTTCCATAGGAGCCAGTATCGCTACCCATCAACATTATTGTTTTCTCGCCTCTTGAAATACCGTCCCTGATCTGGGCCAGAATCGTTTCAGGGGCCATGCTCCTGAGTTTGCCGGTGGCCTTCTTTACCACGCAGTATGAGCAGTCCGATAGGCAGCCTTCGTTTATGACGACCTTAAATCCCATCTTCGCGGTTTCATAATCTTCTCTTGGCAACTTTGCTTTACCTTGCTCTCCTCCCTTGGAATCAAAATCAGACCTGTTTGACCTAGGAATATCCACCATGGGGACGACCATGCAGAATTTGGCATCGAGACTTTCCATGCTTCTGGGGGAAAACGTTCCATCAACGGGATACCCAGTAAGCTTGCCCGGGCTTATGGACGGCAGGCAACCACCGATAGTGACCTTGACGCCTTCCGGAAGTTCTCGGACTATGTCTTCCAATCTTGAAAGAGATCTTTCTTCATTGGAAGAATCCACCGCACAGGTGACCAGCACCGCATGATCGCAGTCCTTTGGGGACCCGGCAATCTTTGCTCCGTTGGCTTTGAAGTAATTTACGATCCGCTGCGCATCCATCTTCCTCTGTTCGCAGCCAACGCAGTCTACGTACACCCTCAATCGAAGTCACCCCTTTTCACTTCCCAGTCCACTGTGCTTCTCATACTGATTGGAAAGATGGTTTTCGCATCAGGATGCTCCAGGTATAGCTGTCGCTGATTTCTGGCAATGCTCAATATCATTTCCTCGCTGGGATGCGGACACCCAGCCATCACCGAGTGCTGATCCGCATGGAATATGTTCGACGCGATGCCTATGCCGTTTTCCATGAAATATCTGTTTCCCTCCATCGTGCTTTCGGCAGACTCGAGACCCCACACCAGGCCGCCAAATGCTTTATATCTGCCAAAAACGGTTTTTGCTACATTAAGCGCCTCGAGCCACCTATCGTAACCATAGAATCTGTGTTTGCCGGGGCACATCCGCATAAACGTCTCCCTGCCAAAAACTTCAAGATTAAAGGCTATGGAAGTGAGGCCTGCTTCTCTGTATTCCCCTATCAGGTCCAAGTCGTTCGGGGGATGAACCAGAGCATGGATGGGTACCTTGGGATCGAGGGCTTCGTAAACAGTCCGTATCAGACTTATTATGTGCTCTCTAGTTTCCTTATCTGCGGGCGCCGTTCCGGCACTAATCAATATAATCGGTATGACCTTCCACTCGGTCTTTTGAAAAAGCCTTGTCCCATCGACAATGTTGTCTTTCGTAAATCCCATGGCCATGTTTCTGCCCGAGGTCCTCCTATTACCCTTGAGTGAACAGAAACCGCAGGGCACCCCCCTCTCGAAATAGAAACATCTTGGATAAAGGAAAAAACCGGGTATGCTCTCACCTGCGACTGTTATCAGGGATTTGCTCGGCGTGCCGTCACTAAACAGCATTCCAAAATAGGGCGGCCTCTCAGGCAATTCCACATCCTGAACGTATCTACCCTCGTAATATAGCTGTGGGATACTGTCCATTAACTTTAGTTGCCACGGACTGTTTTCACGTCTTAAAAGCGCGGTAACTACGCCATTCCCGAGTTTGAGGATTTGGGGCAGTCTGTGCTGCGGCATTGCCCCCTTGTTGGTTCTGCCATATACGTATTGATTCTCGTAGAAGACGTCCTTGGAATTCCTGAAGAGGTCCATGTCGAAGGATATGCCCTTCGACAGTAGTGAGACTTTTATTAATGCCGGATTGCGTTTCTGCGCGGTTCCTAGGTCTGTCATATCTGCATGAGCTAAGCGACGCATAACCACTAATTATACCATGATAAGCTATTATAATGTTTACATTAGCCATAAATTATGGCTTATTTCATTATCATAAGGGGACCGATGGGCTGCGGCAAATCAACGATAGCCAAGAAAATAGCCGAAATTCTTCGAGCCGTTTATATCCCAGTAGATGCTGTTCTTGATGAGAAAGGGCTGGATGATATCGACCCAAAGATTGGGTGCATCCCAGCTGCTAATTTCATTAAAGCCAATGAGATAATGGTTCCAAGGGCAAGAAAAAACCTGGACGATGGCAGGACCGTGGTTTTCGACGCTTGCTTCTATCACAGGGAACCTATAGACGACCTGATCGGCAGCCTTCCTTACAAGAGTTTTGTATTCACTCTCAAGGCGCCTCTCGAGGTCTGCATCGAAAGAGATAGACGTAGGCCAAAACATTACGGAAAGACTGCGATTACTGAGGTCTATGGGCTGGTTTCCAGGTTTGACTATGGAATTGTTATTGACATCTCCAAGCCAATCAAACAAACGATTGAGGAGATTCTTTCCCATCTCCGTGACCACTCACCACCCTAGAGATTGGGGCACGTCTTATCTGGGTTAAGCATTGGCTCACTCTCAGCGTTTTAGGCACTAAAGGTTGACGGGTTTTCCTGTTTCCAGGCTCCTATTGGCAGCTATGCTAAGCTCTAAGCTTCTTACGCCCTCGCCATAATCGCTGAGTATGCGGGAAGAATCACCGTTCTTGACCGCATCCAAAAAGGCGCGGTCCTCGATCGCAAAAATGTCTTCCTCGCCCATTATGTGCCGGCTGGAGCTTTCCGTTATTATCTTTGCATCTTGGTTCCAGCCGTCAAATTCAACCCGAATTGCCGGTCCGAAGAGCTTCAGATAAATGAGGCCATCAAATCCGGCCGACCAGGAACTCTGAATCGAGGCCACCGCACCGTTTTTCATCCGCATGCTTACGACCGTTGCGTCATCGGTGTCATATGTCCCGCTTTTCGGGACGAATCCATTGGCACCGCAACAATAAACGCTGGCCACCTCGCCACAAAGATACCTGATGAGGTCAAATATATGCGTTGTCTGTTCCACCAGCTGCCCACCGGATAGCTGCTTCCTAGTAAGCCACGGGTGGTCCCTTGGTGTGCCTATGAGCCAGCCGCCGTTAATCAAAGTCACCGGATGTTTTTCAAGTAGCCTTTTGGCCGCCCGAACGCCTCTTCGATAGCGGTTCATGTAGCCCGCGGAGTTTATTATTCCGGCCCTGCGAACCTGGCCGGCTATTTTAGTGGCAACTGTCAAGTCATTGGCCAACGGCTTCTCGACCAGGAATGGAATCCCATCTTTTATGCAGGCTAATTCAGCCTCTCCGTGGGCATGGGGCGGAAGGCAGATAAAAATCGCATCCGGAGAAACCGAATGAAGCAGCTTGGTGATGGAATCGTATGTACCCACACCGAATTCTGACTGCCTGTCCCTAAGGGTATTTTTATTGACATCGCACACTCCCTCCACCCTAATGTCCGAGAACTTATTCAGCACCCGCATGTGCTGCGCCGCGATGTTTCCGGCCCCAACAAAAGCCACCCGCATTATCCCCTTCTGTCTCATATGTCTCTTTTTATGGCCTTCTCTGTATATAATACTTCGGAGCGAAGAGACAGACCGCAAGAACATATAAATACACAAAAAATAATATACATATCAATGAAATTATGCTGGTTTTGATATGGGCTCTTTGAAATGCTTCCGAAGCGAACCTGTTCCCGCTCGATTACAACAATTTTTGGACCGGCAAAAAACCAGGATGGAGAAGTTAATCTGTGTTCCGTTAAATAAGAGAGATGTAAAAACCAGAATCATTGAAAATGAACTCGGTTTCGCAACCTCGATTTTTTTTGCCTGTCGCGCCTGGGCGGTAGCTGAAAAAGCGGTTGTTTTCTGGGACATCGACAACACCCTTGGATTCGAAGTGCCGAACGGCTTGTTCTATCCAAGGCCCGGCATAATTGAATCATTGAAATTTCTTGCAGCTGAATTTTCAAACCTGACTCACGGGATCCTGTCATACCGGCCCAAATCCGGTGAATACAGCATTGAATGTTTGTTTAATAACGGCGGCTGTTTACGCGAACTTGGGTGCATACTTGCTTGCAGGCTATCGGCGCGGAAGTTTATCATCCATCCATATCAAGCAGGAACCGGAAAAAAGCCTCGTGCAATTGGTTTTAGGAATCCTAAGGAAATTTCCAACAGCCTGAATGAATTAAGAGCAATGGGCATATCGCACGACGCAATTCTGGAAAAGGTAGGCATGATCGAATGCCTGAAAAGAAAGGGAAAATTTTCAAGAATGCCGATTCATTTAATAGACGACCTCAAGGATATCGATGTGGCAATGGGTGCGGCCGGCCTTTCGGTAGCGGAATTTTCACCACATGCTCTCTCCGAATTAGTGCGGCAGGAAGGCATCCACCGCATTTATTCACCTTCAAATCAGACGGAATCGTGAAATGAATGCGAGAGAAATGGCGTTTATAGTTGAAAATCTGGCAGCAATAGGAACACTCAGATAAAACTAGAATGCTCCCGCCGGGATTTGAACCCGGGTCCTCAGAGATCCCTAAACGATTTGGATTTTTTGATGACCGATAAATCGAGAATTCGATTTATGGTCCATTGTTCGAAGCGTCGAACAATCGGAAACTTTTTTCCAAAAAGTTTCTGAGAGTCTGATATCCTTGACCGGTATGCCCAATCCTTTGACAGTTTATCCTCATGGCTTTTGATCAAACTTTTGCCATAAGAAAGACCATAGTCAAAAGTTTGCTAGACTACGGGAGCTACAAAAGCAACAAGAGTAGGAGGACAACTATTTTTAAATAAAAGGAAATTCACTTCCTGCGCTTTGTGGTTTTGGCTTTTCCCCTTGGTTTTATCCTTGATTTTACTCGTGATCGGGTTCTCGCCTTGGTCTTTTTCGCCCGCTTGACCTTCCTCGCCCTAGTCTTCCGCGCCTTCGAGGTTTTCCTGGCCAGGCCGACCTCGGACGAACCGAAGGACAGCATCTGCTCATGCCCGTGCGAACGGATGCGCTCTATCAGCGAATCCATTATCACGGTCTTCGGCGCGACCATCGCGGTCCCGAACGATTCGCGCGAGATGCGCTGCGGGATGAATCTGAGGTTCTCGCTCGCGCGGAATATGGAATCGCGCGGGTCCAGCGCTTCCTGCGAGAAGCGCTCGCCCATGCCGGACACAGGATGCGGCACAGCCGCCTTGGGCTTGAAGACAGAGATGAACGTGGGCCGGTTCCCCGACACCGGCAGCTTCATGTTCCTGGACGGGACCGGCAGCTGGCCGAAACGCGCCATGGATGAATAGTGCATGTTCGCTGATTCCATTATCGCTTTGCGCTCAGGTGGCGGCATCATGGAAGCGGATTTTATTATCTCGGGGATCACTGTCGCAGCCTCGGGCTTGGAGCCGTGCTGCTCCAAGAAGCTCACCATGGCTGCCTTCATCGCCGACGGACCCTTGCCTGTGGCCCATCGCTTGAGATGGCTCCATGCGACATAAGGCTCCCTCACCCCGCCTGCCAAAGAACGCGCCTGATCCATGTAATCCGAAGCGACCATAGGTTCCCATTTAACCGCCAACCTTAATTTACCTATCGATTGATAACATAGGTAAAAGCTCATCGCAAAGTCGGTGAGAGTACCGTGCTCGTTGGACGCGAGTGAATCACCGACCCGACTTTGCGAGTATTTTTCGAATGAGCGCATCGTGTATCGATCATAAGCGATGTCCGCGGAAGCGGTCAGATGAACCAGCAGGTTCCCAAGGGCGCTCTTCGAAAAATTTGATTTCAGGTGTTGAAATGGAATACGGGAAATTCACGAAGCCGGAGTTCAAGAAGATATCGGATTACATCTGGGAGATAGGAACGGATTACAAGCCAGGGATGCGGGTGCCTGCCCGGATCTACGCGAGCAGGAAGCTTCTCGACGCCATGGACCTCCATGTCTACGACCAGATAACCAATGTAGCCACGCTTCCAGGCATAGTCAACTACGCGTTCTGCATGCCTGACGGCCACAGCGGGTACGGGTTCCCCATCGGAGGCGTCGCTGCCATGGACATAGCCGAAGGCGGGGTAATCTCGCCGGGCGGGATTGGATTCGACATCAATTGTGGTATGAAGCTTATTCGTACGGATTTGACAATCAAGGATGTGAGACCGAGGCTCCGCGAGCTTCTGGACAAGCTGTTCAAGAGCGTGCCTGCGGGCGTCGGGAGCAGAGGATTCGTGAAGCTGGATGCCCAGACCTTCCGCAAGGTGGTCGAGGAAGGCTCGCGCTGGTGCATAGACAAGGGATACGGGTGGGAGGACGACCTCGAGGTCACCGAGCTCGGGGGCTGCGAGGAGGACGCGGACAATAAAAAGGTCAGCGACAAGGCCATCGAGCGCGGGAAGGACCAGATAGGTACGCTCGGGAGCGGGAACCACTATCTCGAGATCCAGCACGTGAAAGAGGAGAACATCGTGGACAACGCGCTCGCGAAGAAATGGGGCATCTTCCCTGACCAGATAGTCATCATGTTCCACTGCGGAAGCCGGGGATTCGGACACCAGGTCGCCACAGACTACCTCGGGCAGTTCCTCGATGTCATGGAAAGCAAATACAACATCAAGATACTGGACCGCGAGCTCGCGAGCGCGCCTTTCAGCTCGCCCGAGGGACAGGACTATTTCTCAGCCATGAAATGCGCGATGAACATGAGCTTCGCGAACAGGCAGGTCATACTCCACCGCGTGCGCGAGGTTTTCTCGGACGTGTTCGCCACGGATGCGGAGAAGCTCGGCATGAGGCAGGTGTATGACGTCGCGCACAACCGCGCCTCGGTCGAGAAGCACAAGGTGGACGGAAGCATGAAGGAGCTCATCGTGCACCGCAAAGGAGCGACAGCAGCGTTCGGGCCGCGCTCGGAATACGTGACCAAGAGATACAGGGAGGACGGCCAGCCCATAATCATAGGAGGCAGCATGGAAACAGGCTCTTACCTGCTGGTCGGAAGCGAGCATGGCGCGCAGACGTGGTTCACCACTGCCCACGGCTCGGGAAGGACGATGAGCAGGACGAGGGCGAAGCAGCTCTACCGCGGCGACACGCTGCAGAAGGATATGGAACGGCGCGGCATACTCATCAAGACGACCTCGCTCGCCGGCCTTGCCGAAGAAGCAGGTGCGGCGTACAAGGATATAGACGATGTCATCGAGACAGCGCATGCAGCAGGCATCTCGCGGAAAGTGGTGAAGCTCGTCCCTATCGCGAACGTCAAGGGCTGAACCATGAAATGAACCACGAAATGATATAATTAATAAACAAATTCAGCGGAATGTGATAGCATGCATGCCGGAATATCTGTCCATGCTTCAACGGCCACGAGAAACTGGAAGCGCTCATTCCGTGGTGCCAAGACGGAGGCAGAAACCATCCGCAGGGACACAAAACAGGGCTTCCTCAGGCAGGGCCTTGCCAATGCCAGGGGAATGGGAAGTCTCATGTCGCTGGCTGGGCAGACGAAGCTGCGGGGGCGGTTCCTGAGCAGGAGGGAGGAACGCACCATTTTCAGCAGGTATCAAAGGGCGCGGCGGGCATTGGAGAAGCTTGAGAAGGATCAGAAGGAGCTGGAAAAGAGCGCCGCAAAGTCCAAGGCAAGAAAGATAGAGCATGAGATACGGTGCAATAAAAACGTCATACGGATCGTGCAAACGATAGTCGACGCTGCGCATCTGGGATTGCTCCATAAGATAGCCAAGCGCCACATCATGATCAATAATGCGCACCATCTATCCGAGGAAGACCTGGTCCAGGAAGCCAGATATACTGTAATCCAGAAGGCGATGAAAAGATTCGACCTCGGCAGGGGGGTGTACTTCTCCACATACGGAAGCTATTGGGCAAGGCAGGCCATCCAACGGGCGATAATGAACGCTGAGCGGGAGGTCAGGATACCGGTGCATGTGTATAACGCAGTCCAGAGATTGCACAATCTTCAGAGGCTCTGCCTGACCAAGGAAGGCAGGGAGCCGACAGAGGAGGAGATATCTGGTGGGATAAGACCCGAAGCAGTCAGGCTCATGACAGACGACCCTACCCGCATGAAGACAGTAAGCATGCACGAGAGCAGGGAGGGAAAGGGTGGCAAGAAATGGAATCTCCTCGCAAGGCTTCCGGACGAGAATGCTGAGGATCCTGAGCAGGCAGCCATCCGGAATGAGGATAGAAGGAGGGCCATGAACATGTTGGATAGCCTCGACCCGAAAGAGCGGAAGATCATCATCGAGAGATTCGGACTGGATGGCGAACGCGAACATACGCTCAAGGAGGTAGGAGAGGAGTTTAGGGTCACAAAGGAATCCATAAGGCAGAGAGAGCGCAGGGCGCTCTGCAAGCTGCGGGAAAAAGCTGAGCGCCAGACTGGATGCTGCAGGCCGAGGGACGGAAACGGCCAGTCTGAACCACTAAATGCTACGATTAATAAATAAATCCGGCCAAATCAGGGCGTATGCAGAATATCGCTTTTGCTTCCAGATCCCCGCGCGACGGATCCGGAAGGAAGAACAGAAGACCATCCCATGGTGCGATAATCGAGCCCAAGCTCATCCACATGACGCTGGACAGCGAGAGACCCCATAGCTCCGAAGTGGTGAAACGTCTGGATCTGGCGCAAGATATGAAGGCAGTGCGCAGGCCTTTGATTTTGGAACAGGAGCATGCTATCTTCAAGGGATATCACGCGGCGCGTGCAGCGCTTGGGACACTCGGGGAGGAGCTGGCCGGTTGTCCGGATGCCGCACATAGGGAAGCGATAGAACGGGACATGGCATTCAACAGGACGATAATCAAGCACGCTGAATCTAAGATCCTCGCTGCTTATGCTGGCTTTATCTATATGATAGCAAATCAAATACATTCCAGGTTCAGTGTGAAGCATCTCACCGTAGAAGAGCTGGTGCAGGAAGGCAGGCTGGGCGCAATCGAAAATGCAATGCCGAAGTTCGACCACACAAAAGGATACTATTTCTCTACATATGGGGCTTGGTGGATAAGACAGGCTATGCACAGGCTAAGACAGAACAGAGAAAAAACCATCCGGGTGCCTGTGTACCAGCAAGAGGATAGCGCAAAAGTCACTCGTTTCCGAAGACAGCATCTAACAAGAACGGGCGGGGAACCGACAGAGGCTGAGATTCTTGAGGCGACGGGAGTTGATGTCAAAAGACTCAGAAAGTATGCGATCATGGTGAGCATAGACAAGGTATGCAATGGGGAAGACAACGATGGGAATCCGTCGGATTTTTACAGAATACTGGCTGATGAGGGGGCTGAGAACCCGTGTGACGCCGCCATGCGGAACGAAGATAAGGAAACAGTCGCGGGGTTGTTTAAGTTTCTCGAAGCGAGAGAGCGGGCGATCCTCAGGATGAGATTCGGCATAGATAGCGGGAACGGGCATACGCTCGAGGAAGTGGGCAGGGAGTTTAGCCTCACAAGGGAACGCATAAGGCAGATAGAGGCGAAGGCGCTCGGCAAGCTGCGGGAAAAAGCTGGGCGCCAGACTGGATGCTGCAGGCCGAGGGACGGAAACGGCCAGTCTGAACCACTAAATGCTACGATTAATAAATAAATCCGGCCAAATCAGGGCGTATGCGAAACAGTCCCCTGGCTTTTAGAAAGCCAAGCAGCGAATCCAGGAGAGGCAGGAGGTTTCCCATTGGCCAGACCATAGAAACAGAACCCTTCTGCAGGGAGATGGAGGGTGGTGAGTGCTACCGTGACGTGGAGATGGGGAAACTCCTGATTCTAGCGCGAGAGACAGGAGCAGGGCACAGATATCTGGATAAAGAGGAAGAGAGTCGCGTCATGGGAAAATATAATGAGGCGCGGACGGCGCTGAAGAAAGCTGCAGAGGCGCTGGAGGGATGCCAGGATCCCACACAAAGGCAGAGCCTGGAACAGGAAATGGCATGTAACAAACATACGATTAGATTAATGGGAACCATAATGCTCGAATCCCATGACGGCCTTAACCAACTGTTTGCAGTCCAGCTTGCACGGTCGCGTCGTCTGCGGCATCTCACCCATAGAGATCTTGTGCAGGAAGGCAGGAAAGCCATAATCGAAAAGGCGATGCCACACTTCGAGGTTGAGAGAGGGTACTATTTCTCTACATATGCGGCTTGGTGGATAAGGCAGGCCATGGTCCGAGCAATAGTGGATAAGGAGAAGCCGATCCGGGTGCCGGTGTGGATGCACGATAAGGAAAGACAACTCGAATGCTACATTAAACGCGAGGTTGCACGAACAGGCACGAAACCATCAGCAGCCCAGATTCTTGAGGCGACAGGGATCGACACCGGGAGAATCAAGGCCCTGCCAAAGGTGGTGAGCATAGATAAGAGACGTAAGGTGAACGGGGAGGAGGACGGGGATGGATTGGATCTTTTCAGGATACTGGCTGATGAGCACAACGAGAGCCAGTATGAAGCCGTAGAGAGAGGACAAGATAGGGAGGCAGTCAAGCGCCTGCTGGGTGCCCTCACAGCGAGGGAGATCACTGTCATCACGAGAAGATTCGGCCTGGATGATGGGAAAGATGAGACGCTTGCGAAGGTAGGAAGAGGCTTGGGAATCACAAGGGAACGCGCAAGGCAGATAGAGGCGAAGGCGCTTGAAAAACTGGGAAGACATGCGAGACGTCTGGAGATAGAATTTAATGAGGTAGGAAACAACGACCCTGATTATTAGGCTGCGCGGGCAGGATGGAATCATACATCAACAATGACGAACGCCTTCCAGCCGCCGTCCGGCGTCTTCTCGATCTTGAACATATGCCAGCTTATGGCCTTGGCATCCACGAGAAGGCCGTGCTTCTCCGGGTCTATCTTATCGCCCTTGGCCTTGGCATGGAGGGAGTATCCTGCGGCCGTGGCATCCACCCGCAGGTCATATTCCCTGAAAAGCAGGAGTTCCGCGTCCTTGAGGAATATCAGCTCCTGGAGGAATGCATGCAGCAGCCGCTCCTCGTCTTTGGCCACGAGAGTGAATTCCATCTCCATCTTCGGCTTGATCGCGGCCAGGTCCTCCACCTGGGTGTTGGTGAGGGCCTGGGCTGCGCTTATGAAAAGCTCCTCGAGCGTCTTGCCTTCTGCCTCGAAAGCGATATCCGCCATCGAGACGCCTTCCACGAACCGGTATGGCATACCTGAGAGATGCACGCCATCCCATTAAAGCCTTTCCAGTTTTTTCCGATCCAGGCTCACATATTTAAATAGATGCCAACCAAGATATATCAGGAATCAGATATATCTAAAATACCTAAAAATATCCAGGATGATGAAGGAACATACGAAGGCTGGACGATGAAACACGCCGTACATTCTCGCTGCGCCGGAACCGGAGCGGATTTCGAAAGGCAGATACTTAAGCACATGCTGCATACATTCATGCTGTGGGTGATATCCAAGGGAGACACCCATGGATACGAGCTCCTCAAGAAACTCCAGGACGAGAAGGGGCTCAGGATGGTCTCTGCCAGCCAACTCTACCCCATCCTCAAGGACATGGTGAACGAGGGGCTGATATCGAAGAAGAACGAGATGCACGGTAAAAGGGTCAGGAAGGTTTACCACATAACATCGAAGGGGAGACAGATGCTGCGCGACGCGAGAAGATACCTCTGCGCAAGCCCGCTCAAGAGGAAGTTCATGAAGGAGATGGTGGCATGAAGGGCCGCGGAGAGCAGACCGGGAAACATGCCCGTGCCGGGAAAGAGGTCCTGCGCCTCAAGGACGTCAGCAAGACCTACAAGATAGGCGCGAGCGAGGTGAAGGCGCTCGACCATGCCGACCTCGTGATACACGAGGGCGAGCTCGTGGTCATACTCGGTCCCTCGGGCTCAGGCAAGAGCACGCTCCTCCACATCATGGGACTTCTCGACAGCCCGAGCAGCGGCCTGCGCTATGTCGACAATGTAGAGACAGCGAAGATAAGCGAGGCTGAGCAGGCCCGCATCCGCGGCCGGAAGATAGGCTTCGTGTTCCAGAGGTTCAACCTCATCCCCAGCCTCACCGCGCTCCAGAACGTCGAGCTCCCCATAATATTATGCGAGAGATGCGACGGCGCCACCGAGCGCGCCAGGAAAGTGCTTGAGACCCTGGGCATGGGCAAACGGCTCGGCCACTATCCCGGCCAGCTCTCCGGAGGGCAGGTCCAGCGCGTAGCCATCGCACGCGCGCTCGTGAACGAGCCCGAGATAATACTCGCGGACGAGCCGACCGGCAACCTGGACTCCAAGACAGGCCATGAGGTGCTGGAGATACTCTCGGACCTGCACAAGGAGGGCAAGACCATAGTCATAATCACGCACGACGAAGCCATCACGAGGATCGCCCAAAGGGTGGTCAGGATAAACGATGGCAGGATCGTGGATTCCTGAGGTGAAATGAAATGAAGAATGGCAGTGTGTTATTGACGACGTTGACGATATTCCTGTTCCTGGCCGGCGCATCGTTCGCCGGCCTCGCGGTCACGGACTGGACGCTTTCCCAGGCCACGTTCACGCCCGGCTCGAACGGCATCGTGACCATATCGGTCTCGAATCCGTCTTCTACTGGAACTGCAGCGATGGTGAACACGGTCAACATGGAGATGATCACGCCGCCCGAGATCCTCATGACCGGGCAGCAGTTCATAGGCGACATAGAACCAGGGGGGATCACCAAGGTGTCTATCCCGTTCCAGGTGAAAGAGAGCGCCAAAAGCGGCATATACACGGTCGATTTCAAGATAACCGGGGTGGCTGACCGCACGACCGGCGGATTCGACACGTTCTCCAGGACGGCGTCGATCCCGATCACGGTAGTGAACCAGCCGATCCTCAACCTCAGGAGCGACAAGGAGGTCATCGGCGGCATAGACAGCATCATGCTTACGATAACAGATAACGGAGGTGCGGCATCCAAGCTCAGGGTGAGCATCCCCAGCGGGACAGGACAGAGCTCGGCGGTCGCCTTCTTCGGGATCGACCAGCTGTATGTCCCGAGGGTCGACGAGAACAGTGCGCTCACCATAAACGTCACGCTGGATTCGCGCGATGCCCAGGATGGCGCCACGAACATCCCGATCTATCTCCAATACGAGGATGAGCTCGGGATGGCGCACAAAGACAACACCTCGCTGAGGATCACGGTCCGCAACGAGAAGGTGGACCTGAAGTTCATGCAGCAGAGCGACGTCATAACGAAGAAGGAGAGCACGCTGGCCCTCCAGATACACAACGACGGCACCGAGACCCTCAGGGACGTCCAGCTCTCGTTCCAGAACGGGACCACGGTGCGCCTCAAGGACCAGAGCGAGATGAAGTTCGGCGACATAGCGCCCGGAGGGAGCGCCACGGCTTCGGTGGTGGTCATGGCAGACCTCCCCCCAGGAGTGAACCTGGTGGACACCCAGCTCACCTGGATAGAGAAGGACATCCAGCGCGAGGAGAACAGGAAGGTCCCCATAACGATCACTTCGGATGCTGATGTCGGCGTCTTCCTGGAGGCGAAACCATCCCCGTTGACCACAGGCGGCGAGCACACCATATCCGTGCTCGTCTCCAACCTCGGTTCCTACCCCATCGATAACGTGGCGGTGAGGTTCTCGTCCGACGCCATGGACATGCTGGACATCTCTCAGGAGCAGTACATCGGCAGCCTGAACAACGATGATTTCAGCACGGTGCAGTTCAAGGTGAAGGTGAAGCAGGTGCCTCAGGGAGACTACCCGGTCACCGTGAACGTGACGTACAGGGACCAGTCGGGCGAATGGAAGACCAAGTCCATGGTCCGCCCGGTGAGCGTTTTCCAGCCGCCCTCGGGCGGATTGGACCCGCTGCTGTTCCTGCCGATAATCGCGATAGCCGCGATCGGGTTGTGGTGGTTCAGGTTCAGGAAGAAACCGCAGAAGCAAAACCAGGATAACGGCCAGTGAATGGTTCGGATGCAAGGATGATTCCGATACGAGGATGAGATAAGGAGAAGCAAGCCATGCGTCTTTCCGACATGTTTTTTTATTCTTTGAACGCCCTGCGCCAGCGGAGCATCCGCTCCTGGCTGACGGTTCTCGGCATAGTGATAGGCATAACGTCCATAGTCATCCTGATAGGCCTCGTGCAGGGGCTGCGGGACTATTTCACGCAGCAGCTGTCAACGTTCGGCGCGAGGACGATAGTGGTCCTGCCGGTCAACATCGGCGGCGGCTCGAACCCGTCCGCGTCATCATTCCTGCCCAGCAACGGCAAGCTGTTCATGAAGGATTACGATCGGCTGAAGCGCATACCAGGGATAGAGGATATAACGGCGGTCATCACGGGCCGCGCGACGATCGGGTACAAGGACAAATTGATAACGTCCTCGGTGCTCGGGGTCGATGCAGGGACGTACTCGCAGACCAGCGGCACCATCACCATAAGCAAGGGCAGGTTCCTGGAACCTGCTGACAAGAGATCGGTTGTCATCGGGTCCAGCGTGGGCAATGACTCGTTCAAGGAGGAGATACGGCTTTCTTCGCTCCTCAACATATCAGGGGAGCAGTTCCGTGTCGTCGGCATATTGAACAAGACCGGCAGCTCGTTCTCCAACCTCGACACCGCGATATTCATCCCGCTCGACGAGGCTAGGCAGATGTTCGCTGACGTCCTGGCTGACAAGGAAGTGAGCACGATAAGGATAAGCGTGCGCGAGGATGCGGACATAAACGACGTGGCCTCGCGCATAGAGGATGAGATGCTCGCCGCACACAGGGTCAGCGAGGACAACAAGGATTTCGGCGTGGTGACCGCTGACTTCATCAACAAGCAGCTCGACACGGTGACCGGCATGCTCGGCCTTTTCCTAGGAGGCGTGGCATCCATCTCGCTCCTCGTGGGTGGGGTGGGGATAGCCAACACCATGTACATGAGCGTGGCCGAGCGCAGGCGCGAGATCGGGATACTGAAATCGCTCGGCGCGCGGGAGCGCGAGATCGAGAAGCTGTTCCTGGTCGAGAGCAGCATGATAGGCATAAGCGGCGGGATCATCGGGCTGGCGATAGCGTATACGCTCGGGTTCCTCATAACGCTCGTCTCGGGGATAATGGTCTCCATCTCTCCGCTCGTGGTATCAGGCGCGATCGTGTTCTCGGCCGGAGTCGGGATCGTGTCCGGGTTTTTCCCTGCAAGGGACGCAGCCAGGATGGATCCTGTGGAGGCGCTCAGCGGATGAAGACTGACGAGGTCGTGAAATACGCATGGAGAAGCCTGCGCACCACCAGCCTCCGCTCCTACCTCACGATCATAGGCATAGTCATAGGCGTCATCGCCGTGGTCGTCATCACCTCGGTGAGCGAGGGCGTGCAGCGCGAGATCAACACCCAGCTCGCGGCGTTCGGGACCGACAAGATGTTCGTGGTCCCGAGCATGGCTGGCGGAGGGCGTGGCTTCGGGGGCGGAGGGCCGATACAGGGCGCGACCCAGGGGAAGCTGTTCGAGCGCGATGTCAGCTCCATCGAATCCGTGAACGGAGTCAAATCCGTCGCCAGGGCTGTCTACGGGCGCGCATCGCTTGGGTTCAAGGGCAAGCAGGTGACGGCGACCATATTCGGCATGGACTCGGTGTTCTTCGGGCAGTGGGGCAACTACGTCGAGCTCGAAACCGGCCGCACGTACACCGAGAACGAGCACAGGGTCGTGGTGCTCGGGAACGATGCGGCGAAGAAAACGTTCGGGAAGGACGAGCTCGGCGTCGGGAACATCCTGGTGATAAACGGCAAAGACTATCGTGTTGTCGGCATCCTCAAGAAGATCGGGACTTCTCTCTCGGCAGCGGACGACAGCTCCATCTACATACCTTTCGATGATGGGAAGGAGGAATTCGCTTCCCAGCTCTCGAAGAACGAGGTGCAGTTCATCAGCATCCAGCTCGCCGACGGATTCACCGGCTCGGACGTCCAGGGTGAGATCGAGCAGAAGCTCGCCTCGAACCACAAGGTGAAGCTGGATGACGAGGACTTCATGGTCGTGACCTCGGATTACATCAACCAGACCATAGGCGCGCTGCTGTCCACGCTCGCGATATTCCTTTTCGCCATCACGCTGATAGCGACGTTCGTGGGCGGGATAGGGATAATGAACACGATGTTCATGGGCGTGCTGGAGCGCGTGCAGGAGATCGGCATATTGAAGGCAGTGGGCGCGGCTGAGCGGGATATACTCATGATATTCATCACAGAGTCAGGCATACTCGGCTTCATCGGCGGAGTGATGGGGCTGGTGGTGGGGGTCCTCATACTCCTCGTCCTGGGCGCGTTCGGGGTTCCGTACTGGCTGAGGCTGAGGATAATCCTTTTCGCGTTCGTGTTCTCGGCGCTTGTGGGAATAGTCGCGGGATTCATACCAGCACGGCAGGCCGCCAAGATGGACCCGGTCGACGCATTACGGTACGAATAAGGACATATCCTGTAACCCCGCAATCGCTCGCCGAGTAATGTAACATATATATTCTTTATCATAGCAACAGGGAAAACAGATTCTTATGGAACTAATCGTAGCCGAGAAACCACGGGTAGCGGAAAAAATCGCCTACGCGATAGGCGAGAACGTCCAGAAGAAGGCGTACAACGGCGTCGCATACTACGAAGCCACACACAAGGGCAACGAGATAGTGATAGCCCCTGCTGTCGGCCACGTTTACACGCTCGTTGAGAGCGAGAAATCGCGCACCTACCCGGTCTTCAACATCGAATGGGTCCCGTCATACACCGCATCCAAGGAAGCGGCCTACACCAAGCCGTACGTCGAACTCATCCAGAAGCTAGGCAAGAGAGCCGACACGTTCGTCTCCGCCTGCGACTACGACATAGAAGGCAGCACCATCGCTTACAACGTGTTCAGGTTCGCAACCACCATAAGGGAAGGCAGGAGGATGAAGTTCTCCGCGCTCACCAAGGAAGACATCTACGATGCCTACGAGAACCGCACGGATTTCGACTACAACAACGCCAACGCAGGCGAGACGAGGCACGTCCTGGACTGGTATTACGGCATCAACCTCAGCCGCGCGCTCATGGGCGCGCTACACGCAGCGCACCGCTACAGGGTGCTGTCCATAGGAAGGGTGCAGGGACCTGCGCTCTCGCTGCTCGCGCAGCTCGAGAAGGACATACGCGCCTTTGTCCCGACTCCGTACTGGGAGCTGACGGTCAGCATAAAGGACACGGAGTTCACGCACACGAGAGGCAGGTTCCTCGACGAGGCTGAGAGCGACAGGGCGCTCGCGAACACAGACAGGAAGGGCATCGTGAAAGAGGTGGACATGAAGGTGCAGGAAGTGCCTCCGCAGCCGAACTTCGACCTCACGAGCCTTCAGGTCGAGGCGTACAGGCTTTTCGGTTTCAGCCCCTCGCGCACGCTGGAGCTCTCGCAGGCTCTGTACGAGGCATCGCTCATCACGTACCCGAGGACATCGTCGCAGCAGCTCCCCCAGTCCATCAAGACGCTGCCGATAATCAGCGCCCTGGCATCGGACCATGATTATGCCGCGCTCGCGAAAAAGCTCATCGAGAACAGATGGAACACGCCGGTCCAGGGCAAGAAAACCGACCCCGCGCACCCGGCCATACACCCCACAGGGCAGAAAAGCACTGTCGAGGGCAATGACAGGAAGCTCTACGACCTCATCGTGCGCAGGTTCCTCGCATCGTTCGCACCGGCAGCGAAACGGGAGCGCGTCCGCGTGGAAGTGGATGCCAAAGAGCCGTACAGCGTGTCAGGGAGCAGGCTGACGGACAGGGGATGGACGGAGTTCTACGGGGAATACTACACCCCCGAGGACGTCGAGCTCCCGAAGTTCACGGTCGGGGAGACGGTCGGGGTCGGCTCGAAGAAGAAGGCGAAGAAGGAGACCAAGCCGCCCAAGCGCTACACGCAGGCGTCCATCGTATCCGAACTCGAGAAGCGCCACCTAGGAACCAAGGCGACGCGCTCGGTGATAGTCGACACGCTGTTCAAGCGGGGCTATGCCGAGGGCGCGAAATCCATAGACGTCAGCGATTTCGGGATAACGGTGTGCGACGTGCTCAACAAGTACGCGCCGGAGATCCTCGACGAGAAGCTCACGGAGCGGATGGAAGAGGAGATGGAAGCCATCCAGGACGGCAAGCTCGAGAAAGACAAGGTGCTCGCCGAAAGCAAGGAGATACTGGTGGGCCTGCTCAAGCGCTGGAAGGCGAACGAGGCGAAGATAGGCGCGGATCTCGTGGCTGCCCTCGAGCTCACGCAACAGCAGCAGAGCCAGCTCGGGCAGTGCGACAAGTGCGGCAACCAGCTCAGGATAATACGCATGAAGGACAAGCGCCAGTTCGTCGGATGCTCGGGATACCCGGACTGCAGGAACACCTACCCGCTCCCCCCAGGCTCGCTCGTCCAGCCGGCAGGCAAGCAATGCCCGGCGTGCGGCAAGCCTATGATAAACGTCAAGAAAGGCCGTACGAGATATACGATGTGCATAGACCCGAATTGCCCTTCCAAGGCGGAGTGGAAGAAAAAGAAGGAAGCGCCCGGCACAGATGCCGGCAAAAGCGAGGCCGCTATAAGCGGTAAAAGCATAAGCGGTAAAAGCGACGCAAAGTGATACGGATGAGAAAGATAGCCGACCACGATGTCAAGGGAAAGCGGATAATCGTCAGGGCTGACCTGAACTCTCCGGTGGAGAACGGAAAGATAACCGGCAGCGCCCGCATAAACGCCCACGCGAAGACCGTGAAGGAGCTCAGCGACCGTGGCGCTTCCGTGATAGTGCTCTCGCACCAGGGCCGCGAGGGCCATGACGATTTCATCGGGTTGGAGCAGCACGCCAGGCTCCTCCACCAGAAGACAGGCAAAGACGTCATATTCGTCGCGAACGTGGTCGGCGCAGATGCAGAAGCCGCCATAAAGCGGCTGAGGCCGGGAGACGTGATGGTCCTGGACAACGTCCGCTTCCTGCCGTGCGAGACCAAGCACAAGGACGGCTTGGGCGAGATAGTCCACCACCTCACCCCGCTTGTCGATTATTTCGTGCTCGACGCGCTTTCCGTGGCCCACAGGAAGCACTCGAGCGTGGTGGGGTTCACGAAGACCATACCATCGTTCGCAGGCGACGTGCTGGCTGCCGAGGTCGAGGCCGTCGAGAAGGTCCGCCACTCGAAAGACGTGACATTCATATTCGGAGGCTCCAAGGTCGAGGACTCGTTCGCGGTCATGAAGAAATGGCTCTCGGACGGAAGGGCGAGGGAGGTCATGGTCGGCGGAGCGCTGTCCGTGCTTTTCCTGCGCGCCGCAGGCCACGGCATCGGCGCATCGGCTGATTACCTCAGGGATTCAGGCCTCGACGCGCACGTCCCTCAGGCCAAGGAGATGCTCGACATGTTCGATGGAAAGATACACCTGCCGGTGGATGTCGGGCTGTCTGTCGGGAACGAGCGCCATGACGCGGATGCGGGGAAGATAGATAAGGGCCAGATATGGGACATCGGCCCCAGGACCGTGGAGCGCTACGTGGAAGCGATAAACAACTCGCATTGCATAGTGATGAACGGCCCGCTCGGCGTGTACGAGGTCGAGGCGTTCTCCAAGGGCACGAAGGCGGTGCTGGAAGCGGTCGCGAGGTGCGACGCGTTCTCGCTGCTCGGAGGCGGCCACACGATAACCGCGCTCGAGCGCTTCGGCATAGACAAGAAGGATTTCGGGTACGTGAGCCTATCGGGCAAGGCGCTGATAGAATACCTGTGCGGCAAGGAGCTGCCAGGGCTCGCCGCGCTCGATGAGAACGAGAGGAAATTCCCGAAAGTCTGAGCTATACCTCACCGTATCTCAGCGTACCTCGACGCACCTTAGATAAGCATTTAAATCCCAAAAGCATTATCCCAGTGATGCCACTTCCAAAACTTCCAAAAGACCTAATCCAGAAAGTGCGCGAGAATACGCAGGGCAAGGTGATACTGTCCCTTGAGAACAAGGCATTCTGCGTATCCCTGCTCCGCGACGGGACGACGCTGGAGCAGGAAGGCAGAACTCCTAAGGATTTCAGCAAGCAGGTGAAGGATGCATCCGTATCGTGGATAGACTACGTGGTGGAGGACTTCAAGACCGACGTGCCCAAGGTCGCCTCCTCCCTGGGATTCAACGACAACCTGATCATCAGCCTCATGAAGAACCCGCGCAGCGGCTACGAGGACATGGACACGGAGATGGGGATGCTGATACCTGCCATCCTGGTGGACGGATTCGACGTCAATGTCCAATACCTGCTCATACTCATCCGCTCGAACCTTGTCATAACCATACACACGACCAGGGTGCAGCGCTTCTTCAGGCTCAGGCGCTACGCCAAGATATTCATGCGCAAGATCAAGCCCAACCTCAACCTGGCGGACAAGATAACGAACGTGCTGATAAGGGTGCTGGACGAGAACAACAGCCGCAACTTCGACCACCTGCGCGAGATAGAGGAGAACGCGGACAGGATGAGCGCCAAGCTCTCGGACATCAGGGCGAAGCGCGAGGACATGGGCAGGGACATCCACCTGATGAAGCACGCGCTCATCACGTACCTCGGCGCGCTATGGGAGACCCTCGACGTCCTGAACACCCTGCGCTACGGCGATCCGGAACTGCTCACCGACGACCCCAAGCTGCTCAACCGCCTGGCAGGCACGTGCGCCGAGGTGAACAACCAGATAGGCCTGGCGGAGCACATGAGCGAGGTGCTTGCCAGCGGCCTCGAGGTCATACAGAGCATATACAACAACCAGCTCCAGATCCTGAACAACAAGCTCGCGCTTCTCGTGGCCTACCTGACGGTCATCGGCACGGCGTTCCTGGTCCCGAACACCATCGCGACCGCACTCGGCAACCCCGCGTTCCAGATGGGACCGCAGGACATCGGATGGTATTCCGCGCTCCTGATAGGTTCCATGGTCGTTGCTACCGTGGGCTCGTACATCTGGGTGAAGAAGATGGGCCTGCTGCCAGACAGACCTGATGAAGACGTGCACCAGTGATCGCTGCGCATCGGATATGGCAAGCCCTGGCCAGGGTCGTTGCCTGGATCATTCTTTCACAAAACCGAACCGTTTGTTCTTCGCCGTCATCCGGATAAAATTCTCCAGGCTTCTCCTGAACATCTCTTCGCCATGGCGCCTGCGGCTTTTTATGTAAGCGATCCGTATCCGTTTGTAACCTTCAGGAAGGTGCTGGAAATGCTTCCATGCATCCGGGTTTTTCCTAATCGCCTTCAGGATATCTTCCGGCACGATGAAACCATCGTGGTCTGAATACGGATCGTACGCATGCGATACCGCTGCGATGCCGGCCTTTCTCATCCTCTTTCCTGCGATCAGCTTCCTTATCCGCTCTTTGTTCGCCTGGGAAAGCCCGCTTCCAGCCCTTCTTGGAGAGAATCTCTGGGCAAACCTTTCCCCGTCTATATTTTTTACGATACTGTCTATCCATCCGAAGCATAACGCCTCTTCGACCGCGTCGTTGTACGGGATCCTGGGCTTTCCAGATGCTTTCCTGTAATAGACCAGCCAGACCTCCTTCTCCTCATCATGATGCCTGGAAAGCCAGGAGCGCCATGCCTTCCTGCCCTTGAGGTAGACCGTTTTTCCGAGTTCCATTTGTCCCTTCCTCATCTCCCTTATACCAGCGTCCCTACCCTAGGATTCTACTCTAGTATACCCACGATTATACCCACGATTATACCCGCGATTCATTCATACCTCAGCGCTTCGACGGCATCGAGGCTCGCCGCCCTCTTGGCCGGAAGATACCCTGCCACGATGCCCACCACGAACGAGAAGGCCAGCGCGCCTGCCATGACTTCAGGCCTGATGGTGCTGGGCACCCCGAACTGTGTCACTATATATGACACCATATAGCTCAGCACGAGCCCGAACACGCCTCCGACAAGGCCGATGATGCCTGATTCGAGCAGGAAGATGGTCATTATCATCCGGTCTGTCGCCCCTACGGCTTTCATGACGCCGATCTCCCGGGTCCTCTCCAGGATGCCCATGAACATTGTGTTCGCTATGCCGATGCTTCCGACGAGGAGAGATATGGCGGCGATGCCTCCGAGGAAAATACTGAGCGCGCCAGTGATGTTGCCTATCTGCTCGCTGATGTACGCTGCAGTGATTACAGTGAAATCCTTCTTGTCCTCTTTGACCTTGTGGAGCTTGAGCAGCTCGTTGTTTATCTCTTCCTCCACAATCGCTGGATCGGTCCCTTCCGTGACCTTGAGGTGGATCTCCCGCAGTTGCTTGTTCCCCACGTAGCTGGGCAGTATGTCCCGTCCGTCCTGGCGGGGGATGTAGACCACGGTATCTGCCACAGCCATGAGGCCTCCACCGGATTTCTTGGTTATGCCGATGACCGTGAAACTCCTGTTCCCGATTGTTATGCGCCGGCCCAGGGGTATCTTCTCATCGAAGACAGTGTTGGCTATGTCATACCCAACCACTGCGACGCCCCGCTCGTTCTCCCGCATCCACCTCCCATCGCCCAGCTCGTATGAATAGATGTCAGTGAATAGGTTCGAATCCGCGCCAACGGTGTATAGCGAGATCAGCTGGTCGCGGTACTGGACATTGACCCTGCCTTCGAGCGTGGCGCCGGCCTTCTCGACCCCTGGAAGACGCCTCACCGCCTCGAGATCGTTCTCCGTGAGCTGCCCCTGCGGCCCGTACAAGCCCCCGCCGACCTGGGCCTTGAGGGAGCCAGGCTGGATGGATATCACGTCGTTCCCGAATATGCTGAGCTGGCCCCTGATGTACTGGTCGAGCCCTTCTGCGAGCGACACCATTATCACGATGGCGAACACACCTATGATTATGCCTATGATGGTGAGCCAGCTGCGCAGGCTCCTGTGGCGCAGGTTCATGACTGCGTACTCGACCATGTCTGAGAGCATCATCTCCCCCTGAGCTTGCCGTCCGGACTGATCCTGCCGTCCTTGAGATAGACGATCCTTTCCCCGAGCGCGGCCACGTACTCCTCGTGCGTGACCACGACGATCGTTTTCCTGCCGGTGTCGTGCAGTCGGCCGAAGACATCCAGCACCTGTTTCGCGCTCGCGGAATCGAGGTTGCCGGTCGGCTCGTCCGCGAGGATGACCTCTGGATCGTTCGCGAGCGCCCTCGCTGTCGCGACCCGCTGGCGCTCCCCACCGCTCATCTCGTTCGGATAGCTGCGGAGCTTGTCACCGAGGCCGAGGGACCCGAGCAACCATGTGGCCTTCTTCTCACGCAGCCGCTTGCCCACCCCTGCGAACATCATGGGAAGCGCGACGTTCGCGACCGCATCTATGTTCGGGACGAGGTTGAATGTCTGGAAGACGAATCCTACCTTCTGCCTCCTGAGCCTCGCGAGCTCCTCCGCGGAAAGCCCGGCCGTATCCACCCCGTCGACATAGATGTGCCCTTCCGTCGGGGAATCGAGCAGGCCCATGAGATGCAGGAGCGTGGATTTGCCGGACCCGCTCCTGCCCATCACCACGAGGAATTCGCCTTTCCGCACGCCCAGCGACACGTCGTCGAGGGCAGTGAACCTGCCGTCGCGGTAGACCCTTTTCACGTGATCGAAGCGGATGACATCCTGCATCTTTCAGACTCCGTACAGGTCTTTTATCTTGCCCATCGTCATATCCTCGATCCCGAACTTCACGTCCTTGCTCGGCGTGATGACCAGGGCTTTCCATCCCATGCCCTGCTTGTAAGCGACCCGCGCCCTCCTGTGGCCGTCCAGCAGGATGGCCTTTGTTTTTTTCTTCAGGATTATCACCGGCGTGGAGTAGCCTCCGCTTATCGCCGAACTGATCAGCCGCATCTTCTCGGCCGCCGTGGCTTCGCTCTCCTCGCCCGGGAACGTGTAATAGAGCTCCCCGAGCTCCTGGCGGGTGAGGGAAACCTCTTTCCTGGTGAACGAGATGCCTGGGTAGAGCCGCTCGTAATACTCGATGAGCTTCGCGCATATCCTTTCCTCTTCTTCAGGCGGAACCAGACCTACGACCATACCATCACCAGATGACAGATTCATGTGACATTTTAATCTCTTGCGAACAGACCAGTTCCCTGTCGATCGTCACCCAGACCCGAAACGGATCTCTTAGCACTTCCAGACACGGTCTTCCACACCATCACCGAAATATTTATAAATCCATATGTCCATAAATATTTTGCAAATTTTTAAAAACCTTACTATAGCGGAGGGGTGCTTTTATGGCGTCATTAGCAACCAAGTGTCCAGAATGCAAAGGCAAGCGAATCGTCCGTGATTACGAGAAGGGGGAACTGCTGTGCTCCAGCTGCGGCCTTATCATCTCGGAGAACATACAGGATATGGGCCCTGAATGGCGCGCCTTCGACGCAGAGCAGAAGGAGAAGAAGGCACGCGGAGGGGCACCGATAAAATACATGAGGCCGAACAAGGGACTTGTCACAGAGATAGACCAGTACAACCGCGACATACGCGGCGGCAAGATAAGCCCGAAGAAGCAGGCCCAGCTCTACCGCATGAGGAAATGGCACAAGAGGGTGTCCATAGCCACCTCCATGGAGAGGAACCTCGTCATCGCGCTCGCGGAACTCGACCGCGTCGCGTCATCGCTCGGCCTTCCCGAGAACATCAAGGAAAGCGCGGCGCTGCTTTACAGGAAAGCCGTGAAAGAGGAGCTCATCAGGGGCAGGCTGATCGAGAGCGTCGTCGCCGCGGTCATCTACGCCATCTGCAGGCTCCAGGGCATCCCCAGGACCCTCGACGAGATATCGCGCGCCTCGGGCATCGAGAAGAAGGAGATCGGAAGGGCATACAGGTTCCTCAAGACGGAGCTGAACGTCGATGTCCCGCTCACCGACCCTGCGCAGTACGTCCCGAAATTCGCCACGGCCCTCAGGCTGGGCGGCGAAGTGCAGGAAGAGGCTGTGAAGCTCATCAAGAAGGCTCTGCGGAAGGGATTGATCTCCGGGCGCGGCCCGACCGGTGTCGCGGCTGCGGCGCTTTACATCGCAAGTGCTATGCACGGCGAGAAGAAGACGCAGAAGGAGGTCGCTGACGTTGCTGGCGTGACAGAGGTCACGATCAGGAACAGGTACCGCGAACTCAAGAAGGAGCTCGGCCTGAAAGTTAATCTGTGATTTTATTTATTCTATTTTCATTTTAGCCTTTTCATCCGTTCCATCTTCTTCTTAACCGTTTTCCACGTTATCTAATCGGGATGATGAGAGTTTGACAGGCTGAGGGCGATCCTAAGCTCCGAAAGGAGCTGGGGAACGAAGTTCCCCGGAAACCCTGTGAAGTAATTTATCACTCTGACCCAAACTTTGACCCAACCATACTTACGTCAAAGTTTGATCAAAGGTCCTGTACGGGATGAATGACATCGATTGAAATTTTGACCCAACCATACTTACGTCAAAGTTCCCTAATGTTCGACGCATCGAACATTGGGCGCAATGTTGGTGCACCAACATTGCCGTGATCAAAGGTCCTGTACGGGATGAATGACATCGATTGAAATTCTGATACAACCCTACTTTTGTTCCAGATTTGCCCCGCGGGAACAAATATCGCAATGCCGCCTCCCTCAGTATTTTAACATGGTCTCATCCAAGGATAAGACGATGATGAACATGCAATACCTGGGAGGGAACTTGAAAAGGTTTCCGATGACCGAGATCTTGAGTTCTGATATAATCAGAACATCCCGCCAGCCGAGCTGGCGGTTGAGTTCTGACGAACGAAGTGAGGAAGAACTTGAGAGCTGGCGATCGCAATCGCCGGATCTTGAGTTCTGAACGAATGAAGCAAAGCGGAATGAGTGAAGAACTCGAGAGACTTGAACGGAACGCCGTTCAAGCCGATCTTGAGTTCTGAAAACAGAACTGCCCGCCAGCCGAGCTGGTGGTTGAGTTCTGAGTAGATGGGCTAGGAACAGTCACTGCGGTTTTAAAAAAAGGTCGAGATACATCTGCCGGGGTTCTTTTTGATCTCCTATAAAAATCTTGAACCCCTTTTTCAGATAGAAATCTTCCGCTCCTTTTTTCGCATCAACAATCAAAAATCTGCACCCTACTTCTTTGGATTGCTCGAACGCGGTTGTGATTGCGAATTTGATCATGGAGGTGCCGATACCCCTACCCTGACATTTCCTATCAGTAGCCATTCTTCCAATTTTTAAAGCGGGCAATGTCCTGTAAGTAATCCCTTTATTCTCAAAAGCATCTTTCAATTCTTTATCCTGTTTTATCTTTATGGAGTCGGATAATAGGGTTATGTAACCGCCAAGACATTGCGTTCCACCATCTGAATAGAAAAAAAGATACGTGACCGAAATCCCTTGATTTTGATTGTCTAGGGCGTCTTCTCGTAAGAAATCGGCCAAATCCTTCTCTTGATTCTCGAATTGTCTAATGACATCTAGATGTTTCTCTGAAAGTTTTTCATAAGCGATGTTATCCGGAGGTATTTTGTTCGGCATCCAATCAACCGAAAAAAGGTTAGCGTCTAATGAAGCGTTTAGAATCAGCCAGAGCCTCAGTAATGAAATTAACCCTAGGCTGGGAAGGGGATTCCTGCTCCTTTACCATGTTTTCCAGGAATCTCTTTGCATCCTCCCCTGTAAGATTAGGAGTCGGCTGTATGGGTTTTGCCACATTTAACACCATCTATTAACAGTATATATACGAATCGAACCCTTATAATACCATGACAGGCTGACTCGTCGCCATATTCATCGTCAAGTCATTTGTGCTTTATCAATATTGATCTTTCTTGTGGCGCTGTTTCCAAGGTCCTAATGACTAGTTGGTTAATCTTTGAAATGCCTGTTGCCACACCGATTAAGATTTGCAATATCTCAATATAGTTGCTTTGAACTAGACGATATAACGGAATAATCCTACGCCAGCGCTGATGAATCTCCCTATGATTACCTTTTTTGTGCGCATACTGGCCATACGTGAAAATATTCAAAATGTCCCTATTGGTGTATTTCACAAGATTATACTGGAAGGGCGTAACTGTATCAAGATAATTATTTAGTCCGTCTCTTAAAAATTGGAATTCCCCCCGGTGTCTTTGACTTATTGGTAGAGACTTGTCCCCATAAATTCTAGCAAGAGTCCCTATCGAAGTATCATTATTCTGAATGAGACATCTGGCCAAGAGTACCGCTGCCGAAATTGATTCTTCATCAGGTCCTCTCCTGATTACATTCACAGGCCCGCCCTTCTTGGCAGATATTGTCACACTATTCTGCTTTGACCTAGTCAAACTATAGGTATCCAACGTCTCAACGTTCTCATTGAAAATCTTCAACCTGGATATTGCTTCAATTCTGTTCACTACCTTTCCCTCCCGCTAATATTTATACTACGATAAGGTTTAATTGACTTGGAAGAAATATAAGATAAGAACAGTCTTGATTATCGGATGTACGATGCATCTTGAGTTCTGAAAACAGAACTGCCCGCAAGCTTTCGCTCGCGGTTGAGTTCTGATATGATCAGAACAACCCGCCAACCGAGTTGGCGGTTCAGGTTCTGACGAACAACGCGATGCGGGAAACCACGCCAGCTCGATTCTTTGCTTATTCCTCCTCCTGCTTCAATCCTCTTGTCCCATCAGAACATGCTGCGATATACATCTGGTTGTAGCCCACGGCATCGTAGTAACTATCGGAAGTGAATGTGTCCGGCTGATCATAGTAGTATCCTCCCGTGCCGGCATATCTCTCGCTTATCGCTTCATCCGTGCCGTCATCCGTGAAGACCCCCACATGGTCGGGCTGCCGGACAGCGAACTCCGTATCAGCCTCGTCGCTCGCATCCGTGCCGCTTCCTGCGACCTCGACCGGCACCCACTCGCCATCATAAAACTCGACCCACTCATGAGCTACGTACCGGTCGGGGTTTCTCTCTGCCAAGTATCCTTTGACGAACCTGGCCGGGATGTCGTCCACACGCAGCATCGATACATAGAGATGCGAGAGTTCGTCACATTTTCCCCTGCCGCTGTGCAGCGTCTCTATCGGCAGGTTCGTATAACTGCTGATTTCAGGATTTTTGTAGTACGCGGTATTGTTCTTGAGCCATAGGAACAGCGCCCTCGCAACGGTCCAGGTGTCATCGCTCCCGGTTTCATTCTTCACCCGTTGCGCTATCGCCATTATCTCGGGATTCGAGGGGTCTATCATCTTCTTTCCACCCTCGGTAGTTTCGCTTCCCAGATAGCCGGGCTGCCTTGATGCGGCATCCCGGATGCCGATCTCTTTCTGGTCGTAGATTTGCATGGTCCCTGTCCCGTTCATATTGATATAGAAGCGCCCTTCGACATAGGAATATCTCCCTTCGGAGTTGTCTAACTTCCATCTCAGCATCCGGTTGCCTGCCTGGTATACAGTGCTGACTTCAGAAAGCCCGCCGTCCGCTGCGGGATGGACTTCGTATGTCGCCCCTTCCGGGTATGCCACGGCAAAACCCACCTCTCCGCGATAGATGGTTCCATTGTATCCGTATCTCAGCACATAATCGGTAGAAGCATTGACAAGGTAGTAACTGCAGTCCCTGGCGATCGTGGCATTCCAGGGATAGGCATATCCCATGGTGATAGTAAAGTTCGTAAGGGTCATGTTTCTGTATCCTGCCTTCTGCACCAGGACACCGTAGGTACCTAGCTGTATGCCGGTTATATCATATTTTCCATTTTTGTCGGTCCTTCCGCTGTAGTTCTGCGCATCGCTGATGATTGAAATGGTCGCATCTTCCAAAGGAACCTTCTTCAGATTCGTGACCGTGCCATAAAGGCTGGCAATCGAGCTAAAAAGGATGAAATCCCATGGGATGGAATCCCCGCCAAAAATAGTGATGTCAGCAACGGTCTCGTTCGTATATCCCGCCTTCCAGACAACAATATTATATGTGCCTTCAGGCACTCCACTGATGTTGTAGTTTCCGCCCGCGTCAGTCAGGCAACTGTAGTTGAAGGCATCTCCTATGAGTACGACGGAAGCGTTTTCCAAGGGGTCGTCCTCCAGGTTCGTGACCGTGCCATAAAGGCTGCCGGTCAGATTTCTTTGCGACATATCCTTCAGCTCGATGCAACCGGCTGCGATAATGATGGCGAAAAGCAGGATGGATAAGATGGCGGCATTCACACCGATTCTGTGCGCTGTTTTCTCTTTATCCCCGTCAGGCATGCATACCTATTTTGGCATAAATTTAATAGAGCGATAGATAATCGATCGAGTCTGATGCGCAAAGCGTATGCGTATCGTAAATCTCGAGTCCTGATTTCATCAGAACTGCCCGTGAGCTTTCGCTCGCGGTTCGGGTCCTGTAAAACATTTAATCAGATCGGGTCAATACAACCACATGAAACGGGGGATGGTGGCAGCAGGCCTAGTCATAGGGTTTATCCTCGGGATTTTTTCCAGTTACGTGTTCCTGGTCCCGAAGGCGTCGGTCATACTCTCGCCGGATAACGGCGACGAGGTGATCTCCTTCATCGATCACGCCCAGAGAACGCTCGAGATCGAGGTGTATGTGTTCACCTCGCACGAGGTCCTCGGGGCGCTCGAGCGGGCGAAAGCGAGAGGCGTGGCGGTCAGGGTGGTCATCGAGCGGAACATCGGGGGAAACGAGAACGACGCCATGTATTCCGAACTCGCCTCAGATGGCATCAGCGTCCGCTATTCCAGCGGGTACAAGCTCATGCACGCCAAATTCATCATCGCGGACGGGAAGTCAGCGCTCGTGGGCTCGCACAATTTCAGCGATGCGGCCCTCAAATACAATCGCGAGGCATCCGTCATCATCCTGGACCGCGAGGCGATAGGCGAGCTCGACCGCGCGTTCGAAAAGGACTGGGCGCTCGCCGCGTGATTCAGTCATCCCGTCCGTTGCGATATGTATTTCGCATAGAGCCTGGCGAACAGCACGTATTTCCCGCGCCCTGGCCGGACCACCTGGCCCCGATCGAGCAGGCGCTTCATCAACGCGGTCGTCGGGCCGAGCGGCCTCTTCGTCTTTTTCGCGATGTCCGAGACATGCATCCCGTCCTCGTCACCCGAGGCGAGCGCATGGAGTATGGCGCGCTCCGCCGGAGGCGTCTCCTGGTACATCCTCCCGAACCATTCCCTGGACAGCATGCTCATTATATATGGCATATAGGCGAGGTAATGCCCCTTGCTTATGATCCTCTCGTTGTCCCTGAGCCGGTCGTACACGAGCCGGCAGACGCTCCTGAGAAGGCGGGGGTTCCCTTGCGTGTCGGACATCATGGAATGCATGCACTCCTCGCCCATCTTCGGCCCGTTTCGGAGTGCCTTCTCGACCATTTCGCCGGCATCATGCGCATCCAGGGGCCTGAGCTCGAGGACCCGGACAGAATCCGGAAGCTCCACCCTGAGCCCGCGCGTCGAGGACACGACGAGTGATGCCTTGGCCTTCTGAAGCTGCCTGACCGCAGCAGCCAGGTTCTCATCAGCCTTCCTCATGTTGTCCATATCGTCTATGAAGATGATAGCGCCGAAGTGCCTTTTCGCTGCCAGGAGCCCGGTTTCACGGATAAGGTCGGGAAGCGTCCGGGGCCCTCTGCCGCCACCGGCCTTGCCCGGGCTGCCGGCGAGCAGCAAGGCGTCCTGGTATGCCTTGCCCGATACCGAGCGGACGTCCTCGCCTCTCTCGGCCCTGGCATAGGGAGCCAGGACGCCGTTCTTCTCCGCATTCTCCTTGAAAGCCTCGAGCAGCGTGCTTTTCCCGCTTCCCGGCCCGCCCCGTACGACCAGCAGCCCGCCCTGGCCTCCCGTCGTCGAGGAAAGCAAACCGTTAAATATCCTGGATTCGTCTTTCCTTCCGGACAGCCTCTCGATGTCCGGTTCCAGCATCGCGAACGGGTTGGGGCCTTTCATGGGGTACACCTTAATCAAGACACTCATGCATTTTATGCATTTAGGTCTATTTTTTATAACAACAAACTACAACGTTTGTAGTTTTTGTAGTTTCCATATACCCTTTGGACGTAAACATTTATAAAGCGCCGGCGACGCGTTCATATCAGTGACTGTTATGAACGCTATAAGATTCGCGCTTTGCGCCATGGTATTCGTGCTTCTGGCTGGTACGGCCTTTGCCCAGGCCCAGGCATCATGCGCTTCCCCGAAGGAGAGCCAGCTGGAACTCGCCCCGGTCAGCGACACGCAGCCGACCATGCTCAAGATCACGCTTCTCGCTTTCGAGCACGCCAGCGTGGCGCAGGGCACGAACCCGACGGCACAGTGGGCGGCAGATTGCCAGAAAGATTCGCAGGGCCTGACCCTGAACGCATGCATACTCAAGAAGAACAGCGAATACAACGCAGACCCGAAAAACGCGCAACACCAGTTCAAATATGAAGGCATCCCAGACGCCACGGTCACCGTATTCCAATATCTGGGAGGCAAGCGCATAGCTGTCCAGGGCTGCCAGGACATCCCGATCTCGACCTCGGAACAGGGCATGCAGAAGGTCGGGGGGATCGACACGCCGTTCACATATTACTTCGGGACGTGCGACATAAGCAACGTGGTCCAGGGCAAGGGCCAAGTCCTCTTCAGGGCATCTTATGCAGGGAAACCTGGCGAGATATGCGGTTCGACCCAGGATTACCCATATGATAATAGCAAGGCCGTAGGCTCCAATGTATTCAATGCAGCCATAACAGACATACTCGCCAAGGCCGCAAGCGGCGGAGGCATAGGCACGCTGCCATGCGTCAGCATATTCCTTGTGCTCGGCCTGCTCATGGCATCATTATATTTCTCAGGCAAATCCCCGGTGACCCTGCTGGACCTCACCACCCCCAGGCTGCCGGCTCCCAAGGGAGTGACAGCCAGCGGGCAGATACTCGCTCCGTTCGGCTACGCTGAGATGAAGAGGACGGTCAACCAGAAGATGGCTGCTGCTGCGGCAGCCCTTGAAGCGGCAAACAAAAAGTTGGCCACACCCGGAGACATGGAGCAGAAAAGGCGCAACGAGGCTATCAAAAACAATAAGGGAGATAAAACCGATCAAGCCAATCGCGACATGCTCGCCAAAGACAAGGTGGTGGCGACCTCGCTCTCAATATTAGGCAGCCGTGTGGCAGAGGGCATGACTGCAGCGGAAAAGACAGCGTTCAATGCAAAGCTCGCGGAGCTCGCCAAAAAGCTGCCATACCACTACGACGCAAAGGACCAGGAAACGGTCGCTGAGATACTCAACAGGCTCGAAGCCAGGGGCGGCGCAGACAAGATCCGCGCCATGACGATAAAGGACTACCTCTACAGCCACAGGACCTTGCAAAGCCTTGACACGGTCACCGGACACCCGGACCTGGGCCAGAGAAGCGTGTTTCAATCCCGCGTCACAAACACGGTCGGGAAAGCGTTCAACCTGAACAGGTACGCCGTGGTGGGTGGCGTCGCGATGTCAAGCATAGGTTCGACCTTCAATGCTGCGAGGGTGACCAAGAGGATGGCCACATCCATAGCGACCAGCGCCCCGACGTTTGCCAGGTCGGTCGCGAGGAGCACCACCATGGCGATGGGCGGCGGCGAACGCGCCATAGAGGAGCTCGCTGCCAAGGCAAGGGCGTCCCCATCATCGGCTTCGGCATGGCTCTACGGCCAGATCCAGAAGAAGCCAGGCTCGATAGAGATAGGCCAGATGTTCCCGGTGGACGAGAAGCTGGGCCACCTCTACAAGAACATATCGAAGGAGGTCGTCACAGACCAGATGAGCCACGCCATACTCCAGATGTACAGGAAGATGGGCGTGAAATTCGACATCACCGAGGCGGAGATGGCCCAGATGGGCCATGTGCCGATAGACATCCTCAAGCGGTCGAAATACAACCCGGCGGTGGAAGCGCTTGACGCTGAGATAAGGGCCATACTCGTCAACAAATCCCATACCCCCGGCGAGAAGCTCAATGACCTCATCGCGCTCGCCAGGTCCCATGGCATAGAGATGCACCCGAGCATGACCGCCATGACGGCACGCCTTGAAGAGATAGAGAGCTCCAGCCACACGGCGACCGGCAAGATGATAATGCTCCAGATGGTTCTCGAGGAGCAGAACAACATCCGCATGTCTGCGGCCCGCGGAGGCCACGTGCCAGAGGACATGTACGTCTGCCACGTGGGCGGAGACACGCTCAGGGGCGCTGACATCTGGAAGACCCAGATAGCCCGCACCATGATATGGAACGGTGAGAACGGCTACCTGCAGGAAGGCAGCGGCCTGAAGCACGCCTTGCTCATGGGAAGACTGGAATGGGCCAACAGGCTCGGCACATTGAATCCCGAGGCCGCAGCAATGCACGGAGACCTGCCGCCCCACATGGCGGACATGAGGCAGCTCCGCGCAGTGGCAGAGATGAACAAGAGGGACATGACAACGCTCTTCACCGAACGGGGGAAGAAGGAGTTCAAGCAATTCTCAAATGGCCAGAGCATCGAGACGGCTTCCATAGCGAAGATAACCGATTTCATGTTCGGCGGCAACATAAAGCGCAGCGGCTACATAGACCCGAAGACCGGCAGGATGGTGTGGCACGGCCTTGACCAGGAGCTCGGGCTGTCCCCGAACGCCACCATGGTCGATGTCAAGAGGCACTGGCTGAGCGGCGAGAACACGACGGACAACAAGATATCCATACTCGGCTACACGGAAGGCAGGTTCACCAGAAGCTATGTGAGCCCGTACGACCCGAAACACGAGGCAGAGGCCAGCCGCATGCCTGGTTCAGCCGCATGGACGGATGCCGAGCGCACCCAGCACATGAAGGAGATCATGGTCAGGGACTATGTCGTGAAGGATGCAGAGCAGAGAATGGGCTCGCAATTCTGCCAGAACGCCTACGGCACCCTGCGCGAGACCATGAGGTTCCACGGCGGCGTGATGGCAGGATTCCTGGGCAAGGCGCTCGAGGAGAAAGGCCTGTCCAACAACGACCCGGACCGCGTGTTCGTGCAGTCCGTGGACTACTCGAACGTCAGCCACCTCAGGAAGCTCGGCGACCTCATGACGAAATACGGCAGGGAATACGAGGGGGTCGCGAAGAGGCCGATGACCTACGATGAGCTCGTGGGTTCCAAGCGCGCGATAGTCCAGCTCTACGAAGGAGGGTTCGCATACTACAACCCCCACATGATGCTCAGCGACGCAGACCGCATCATGTCAGGCGAAGCATGCCTGCGCGACAACAAGGGCCAGCTCAGGAAGTTCATAGCCGAGGAGGTGCCGATACAGTTCGGCGGCAGGAACGACCTGATGGGGAAGTACGGCGCGGTCAGCCGCTCCAAGGACCCGATAGCATGGCAGGGATTCATGGAGGAAGCGAAGAACTGGGCCAATGAAGGTCCTTATAACTATGACAAGAAGAAGGTGTTCGCGCACGTATGCTGGCAGTTCGCCAGCACGACCGGCAACTACGAGATGTTCTGGAAGGACAGCGGGGTCACGGTCGAGCCGAAGCGCTTCGCGACACCCGCAGCCCCGTCCATGCTGCGCTACTTCGGTTACGAAGGCACCAAGGCAGGCGAGATCGTGAAGCCGTTCAGGGACATCGGGCTCCATGCAGGGGAATATGTGGAGCGGGTGGCCCTTCAGGCAGGCGGGCCGCTGCTGCGCGCGCAATACGACATCACAGCCGTTTCATCCCAGCTCAGGATGCATTCCTTCAGGCTCTCGAGCAAGATAATGTCCGGCGAGGCCATGGAGGGCATGAGCGAGGCTGAGAAGGTCGCCTACCGCAGGGTCGCGATGGAGCACGGCGCATACATACAGGTGTGGCAGTACTCCATAGACAGGAACCCGTGGCTGTTCTCGAGCTCTGTCGGAGCCCACCAGGCATGGGAGTCTGCGTTCCACATGGGGCCTACGCTACCGTTCGATGTCAAGACCAACCTCAGGTCTTACATGGGCAAGGCAGAGTATACTAACTTCATGACACTGTACGGATTCCCGATGCAGGCGGCCAAGACCCTGATAAAACCGTATGTCAACATGTTCAGGGGCCTTCAGCAGTCAACGCAGGGATACGCTTCGTCATGGGACGAGAACCCGAACGATGCTCTCAGGCGCTACAACTACACCAAGCCAAGGCTGCTGGAAGCGCTGCAGTCGCTCAACCCGTTCTCGTCTGCTGCCTCTGACGGCAAGCTCTCCAGGTTCGCGAACAAGCTCAACGTCATGCCGAGCAGCCTAGAGCAGCGCCAGCTGGCCGGACATGAGTTCCTCAACGGCCTCAAGCAGGGACCGTCCCACGTGTACGCGAAGCTGAAGGGCACGTACGCATATGGTAGGACATTCGATACCAATCCTGGCGAGATCCATGCCAGCTACAGGGCAGAGCACTACGCTGCAGAGCCAATGGCCGAGTACCTCTGGAGGAACAGGGAAGCCACATACATGTACGACGAGAACCTCAAGAGGGACGCCATGAACACCACGATGAGGCGCACGGTTTCAGCCGAGGCGCTCACCCTAAGGCGCGACCAGGAGATCCGCGGGTTCGGAGTCCTGCAGAACTCGCTGTGGGGATGGGCCAACCCGCTCGCATTCCTGTGGCACCTGCCTATGGGCGCTCCATCCTGGATGACACCCAGGGACATAACCGCCAAATACGTGGCAAGGTCCAAAGGCATGGGAGGCGGAGGCGGCGGGCTGAAGTCGCTCTACGACAGCGTCAAGTACGGCGCTGCGAGGGTCACGCAGCCGCAGAAGACGTACATGGTTGTGTACTGCCCGATATGCGGCACATCGAACATGCGCGGAAGCAGCTGCAAGAACCCGAGCTGCAGGAAGTTCTGCGCCTGATCGGACCTGCCTGTTTTGTTTTTATTATCTTTATTTTCTTTATGAAGTCGGCCGAAGAGCCCCCACTGCACAACAACAGAAACCGACGATTCGGTTTCTGTGCACCGAATCGGTATCACCGATTCGATTGTCATGTTCCGACGTATCGGAACATGGTGTCTCTGGAACAATGTTCCAGGACACGCAAGGTTTGCTTTTTTCTGCAAACCTTGCTGTGCCCCATTGTTGGCGAAAAAGCCAACAATAGGGAGCAGTGGGGTATCCGCTCATTCGGCAACAATCGAATTTGCCTTGCAAATTCGGTGCGCAATGTCGCAAGACGACATTGCCGTCGAGTTCGACGCATCGAACTCGGTGCCCCAAGCCCGATTCGTCGGGCTTATAGCAATCCGAAAAAGTTTTGCGAAACTTTTCCGTCTTGCGTCCTGCCGCGATCGTCGCAACGATCACGGGCATGTTCGCGGTCGATACTCGACCGCGACATAGCAAACCACCTCAGAACCTGCTCCATATCTCGTTTGCATTACTTTCGTGGTTTGCTATAGGGCCGCCAATTTCCAAATTGGGTCGAAGCAAGCTACGGGGTATGACACCCAATTTGGAAATCAATTATTTTCATCTTATTTTGGGGCAAGCATAGCAAAGATACTGGTTTTATTCATTTCCCCTTTATCTCATGGTATGGCCATCATCAGGAAACCGGTCTTCATACTGTTCGTCGTCCTCGCATCCGCCACGCTGCTCTCGCTCTCAGGATGCGTCCAGCAGATGGGTACCGGTAACCGGATGTACGTGGATGATTACAAGGCGCACATGACTAAGACAGCGGCATACGACTCGGAAGCCGGGGCTGACTGCAAGATAGGCAAGTGCTGGTGCATGGTGTGCATGAACAGCACGACATTCCCGCTCTGGCCGATGACAAGCATGCTTGGCCAACGCTGCTACATGGAGAAGGACTGCAAACTGGACACGTTCCTGGATCTGCGGAACAAGTCGAAAACCAAAGACAGGGACGTGAAGCAGTTCATGATCGGCCAGGGGCCGTCGTTCTCCGATTTCGCCCAGTCCAAGCCATTCTGCAGCAACGCGTCTGACATGGCGGTCCAGTGGCTGGTCGGGGGGAACAAGACCACGTACACACTGCCTGGCGCGGACAGGGCCGAGTGCATGATCCAGAAGAGCATCATACCGGTATATGTGCTTTACAGCAAGGGGCTCAACATAAACGCGACACGGGCAGGCCAAATAGCGAACGTCCTGGCCACAGGTGGCAGGGATTACCTGGGGCTGCTGCCGGTGAAAGAGCATGTCGGGCCTGTGATAATAGTGACAGAGATAGATTTCAACAAGAGCGACGCCAGCCTGGTCGCGGACGAGGTGAAGGCCATAAACGATAAGTGCAACCCGAAGCGGAAGGACGGCGAGGTCTACTGCTGGGTGGCTGTCGCACCGAAATTCAACGACACCGCAGCGCTCGATGCCGTGATGCAGATCGCCGGACCGGAAAACGTCGACCTCGTGGCTTATGGGATCAACGGCAAGTACGCGCTCTCCTGCGATGGCAGTCTCATAAGGCAGCAGGCGCTGAGCTTCTCATCGTACGCGTTATACCATTGGGACAAACCCAGCATCATACCCTACATCATGTTCGACAACACAGGAAGCAACATCGACAACACGTGCGACTGGAACGAGCAGGAGCTTGTCAGCGCCTACGGAGCGATGCTCTCGGGCGGGGCGCGGGACTGGGTCGCGAGAGGCGCGATCGGAATGGCCCCTTATATGTACAGCACCAGCCAGCCGGGCGTGGCGAATCCGCTCGGCTGCACGGATTGCGCGCTCAACAAGACTGCCGAGCGCATGCGCGCGTGGTTCGGCTGGTGCCAGAAATATACGTGGTATGACAATGGTGCAACACAGCACCAATCCATGAGAGACCTGATAGTGTTTTCGAACGGAACCGGCGGATCCTGCCTGTTCGCGGAGCAGGGGGATTACATGGCTTCCATGTCGTGGCAGGACACGATGAGAAACAAGGATATCCTGAACGCCCTGACGCCTCCGCTCGCATCTGCCGGAAACGAACTGTTCTCATGCGACGAGTGCCTCATAAAGAATGATACGTTGCTGACAAAACCGCCTTTCGGCCTCGATGTCACGCTCGCGAACTTCAAGAGCAAGAACGGCGCTGCTCCCTCGAAAGACATCTGCGAGAAATATCCTGAGATAGACCGCTGGGCGAGCAACCGCAACCTCGACCCGACGCTCGTGCGCGCGTTCATATACACCGAGAGCAATTTCGAGCGTTGCGCAGCTGCCAGGGTATGCTCGAGTGAATGCTACAATACAAACGCGTGCAGCGCGGACGAGAAGGCGCAATGCCTGCATGCGGTCACGGGAGGCGGCTATGACGAATGCTACCCGGCGGGATACGACGACATCTATGACCCTGTAAAAGATACTTCGCAAACATGCACGCAGTATACGCGCAGCGGGATGACCATAGACCTCAAGAACGCACCTCTCCCCGACCCGGACTCGGGAAAAACACCCCTTTGGCGCTGGTGCGGCCTTGGCATCATGCAAAGCATCGAGCCGCCATACACGTTCTGGCCTGACAGCTATCTTTCAGACAGCGACAAGGGGAAAAACGCATACAAGGACATCTTCCAACGCTCAGGCCTGTGGAAAAAAGCAGTGGATGCCCAGAACAAGGATCCGGACAAGGAGATACTCCAGCTCGTCTATGCCCGCGGCTGCGACGAGGAATACAATCCGTTCGACCCTTCTGATTCGATATGCATGGGCACTCTGAAGATGGAGCAGATGATCGCGTATGGTCACGCTTGGATAAGCAAGAACGGGGACGATGTCGGGGTGAAGGAAGGCACGCCTGAAGCAGACATATTCGCCGCATATATAGCAGGCAACATGTACGGAGGCTACTGGCTTGCCGACAACACCCGTAATCAGCAGTGGGCGCTCAATCTCGACAATTTCATATGCCCCTCAGGCATGAGCAATGCAGAGTGCTGGAGGCGCGGGTTCATAGAGAGCAAAAGGATCACTCCGCAGTGGTGCAAGGACAATGCCAAGACAGACGAGGCGAAAAAAAAGTGCAAGGGCGGGGAGCCGTGGAAGGATCCGGATGCAGGCAAATGCTACGGCTACACTGATTTCGTGACCTATGTCAGGGAATGCTGGCCCACAGGCAGGGGAATGTACAACATAGATGGCGGAGCGAACAAAATCGCCGCATATTACTGGCTCCTGAACAGCTGCGACACGTTCTGCCCGGCTGATAAGAAATTAGCAACAGGCTTGCAAAGACCGATAACACCGGCGACTACACCGAACAAACCTTGAACCATCTGGTTCCAGGTTCTGAGTTTCGGGTCGTGAGTTCTGGGTTCCGTCGGTTCAGAACGCGAAACCCGGAACCAGCAAAACAGATACTCACGACAGCCAGTCCTTCTCCTTGATCTTCTTGTTTATGTATTCGCCTACGAACGTAAGCCTCTGGCCCTGGAGCGCATCCTGCTCTATCTTCTTCCTGGTCTTGATGACAGCCTTGAGCTCCCTCACCCAGTCCTCATGGCGGTTTATCCACGGATAGCCGAGCATCTCCTCAGCCCGCTTGACATCAACGTCCTTGGCCTTTATCGTGAGCTTCTGGAGGAACTCGAACTCATCGATGTCTTTCATGGTCACTCCCAGGAACCTGGCCTCTGGAACCGCGAAATCCCTGCCTAGATAGGCGAGATTCATGCTGCCGGTCTTTATCGTCCAGTAGATGTACCATCCCCAGGCATCGCAGTCCATCAGGCAGTATATCGGGAGCTTCTTGTCCGCGAGCTTTCTTAGCAGGCGGCGCGTGCCCCTTGTGGACTGGCCCTTGGGCGTGACCAGTATGCAGTTCTCCTTTTTCCAGAACTTGTCCTCGTTCAAGCGTTGCCACAATGCATCCTTTTCAACCACAAGCACGTAATCTGCATCAAGCCGCGTTATCTCCATGCCGTTGTCCACGTCGCTGGGTATGCTCCAGCCGCTGCGGCCCTGCTTCTCCAGATCGATTGTGGTCTCCTCTCCGCCGAAACGGTCCAGTATGGTCATCGGGCCGGCGACGAATCCCTTCCTGTCCGTGGTGAGGTTGAGGTCCTCGCGCTTTATCTTGAGCGCCACTTCCAGGTCTTCGATGAGGGCGTTGGATTCCGACTGCTCTGTGAACAGGTCCTCGTCTATGTCCTCGCCGAGCGTGAACTTGAGCTGGTAGAAAAGGCCCCTGATGGAGGTGTGGAGGTCCTGCTTGAGGAACTGCCTTGCCTTGGATGCGATGGCCACTGTCTGCATGAACGTCCTAGCCTGCGCGACGCTCAGGAATTTCCTCGTCTCCTTCTTGTCTCCTGTCCTGAGGCATCCGGCGCTCTCGTCGAATATGGTGTTGCTTTTCGTGCGCAATACGGTTTCGAATGTCGGCCCTTCCCCTGCTTTTATCTCGCTGACCATGTTTTTTCCGAGGGCCTCGAGCTTCTTGTTGGCATCGCTGCTCATTCCTCTTCACCTCCGTTCTCTTCCTCTGCACCAGGCTTCTCAGGCTCCTTGTCTTCGACTGCATCTTCCTCTCCCACGAGGCTGCCCGGTCCGCCGTATTTCTCCTCTATTATTTTCGTGAGCTGCGCCTCGATCCTGTCCTTCTTGTCTCCGCTGAGGCTTGCGAGGTCTCCGGCGAGCTGGGTTACGTAGCGCCCGACCACCTTCTTCTTGGTGGCGATGTCGTGCGCCTTCTTCTTCCCTGATATGAATTTCTGCACGCCGCGCGAGGCTTCCATCAGGGCGAGCTTTATCTCCTCCATCACGTCCTCCTCGTTGGATATGGCCTGCTTGCCCGCGCTCGTGTATGGCACGTGGACGCTGACCAGGTTTACCAGCACCGCGACCGGCTCCTCGTCGAAGTCCTTCAGGTCGTAGCGCGCCCAGTCCATGGATTTTATGGTCTCGGTTATCGCGCACCCGCCGCCGTCGAAAAGCAGCGGCACGCGGTTGGAGAAGCGCATCACCTCGCCCTTCTTGTCCGCTGCGGCGATGCCGCCTCCGTAGGCGATGCCGACCTCCACCATGAACGGGATGCCGCCCCGGTAGACCTTCGGGCTCCGCTCGCTCACCACCAGGACGTCCGGCTTGAATATGTTATTGAACGACAGCTCGACCTGCTCCTTGCCTATGGGGACGAGCGAGTCCATGGCCGGAGCGATCCATCTCAGCTGGTGGAACGCCTTGACTATCTTCTCAGCCTCGTTCCATTCGAGCGTTTTCGGGTCCTTGTCGAAATTCACCTCGGGAACGAGCGCGCGCAGCTCCTCGACCTTCCCGGCGCTCACCCGCGAGAACTCGGACTGGAGGAACGCGGAGAGCTTCCTGTTCTCCTTGTTGTGCGTGGCGAACTCGAGGAGATCGTGCGTGGTGATGCCGAGCGGATGCGGCTTTATCTCGAATGGCCTCCTGGGATTCACTGCCACTGAACGCGGGAACGCGGCGCGCTCGTTGTTCGGCTCGACAAGCGTTATGCTGCAGTGCGGGTTTGCGAGCGCTGTCCTTCGGAGATATTCGTACACGCCGTAGTTGCTGCGCTCGTAGCGCACGTCCTTGAACTGCGCGATGACCGTGAGGCCGGTCTCCCCTTCCTGTGCAGGCTCGTCGCCGAGCTCCTCGACTATCGGCTTGTTGCCCTTGAAATCCATGCTGATGTTCGCTGTGAATTTCTTCTTGTTGCAGACCGATATGGCTTTCGTGGGTTGGCCGGTCGTGAGATAGGAGTACATGACGCAAGCCGAAGCCCCGATGCCCTGCTGGCCCCTCTGCTGGAGGTAGCGGTGGAATTTCGTCCCTGCCAGCATCTGGCCGAGCGCCTTGCCGAGATGGGTCTTAGGTATGCCTGGGCCGTTGTCCTTTATCGTCAACCTGTAGTGGTCCGTGTCCTTGCCGAGCTCCTCGATCTGGACGAATACCTCCGGGAGTATGCCCGCCTCCTCGCAAGCGTCCAGGCTGTTGGTCACGAACTCGTGCACGATCATGGTGAGCGAGCGCACCTTGCCCGAGAAGCCGAGCATCTGGCGGTTTTTCTTGAAGAACTCTGCGACCGAGTGTTCCCTGAACTGCTTGAAGATGTCATCGCTGGCCATTGGTATATCGCCTGACCTTGCTTTTCGATACTGGTCGAGGTGGTATCTGTTGCAAGATTATTAATGATTGGCATGCCACCCGCAAACGCCACGATGCAAACGTTTAAATAAGAACCACGCGTTAACACTTTATGGGTCATGCCCTCCCCCATGCGATGCACGACACGACCGCAGTTGCGTTGAGACCAAAACACCTCAAGCCGGGGATGCCTCTCGATGAAGCGATCCAGGGAAGGGCCCAGAGAACATTGAAAGTCGCTATTTTGGAAGATACTCCTATGGTCCTTGAGTTGTACCTGAGGGAACTCCGCGGCATGCCTGGAATCGAGATCGTGAATGACCAACCAATCCAGGATGTGGATTCTGCATTGTTGGTATGCCAGTATATGAGACCTGATGTCGTGATAGCTGACTTGAACCTCGAGAAGTCGAGGGCGGACGGTTTCGGGGTGATAAGGTACCTGCGCAAGGAATTTCCGAACATGATTGTCGCTCTTTCCACATCCGTCTGGCCTGCGAACGGCAGACCGATGGCAGACACGGACCTCGAACGGCGCATACGAAAAGAATGTTTCGACGCGGTTTTCAACAAGGGCGATCTGGATGGCATCAAATGGGCCCTCAACGATATCGCCTCAGAGAGGTTCATCCACGGGGACGGAATGAATCTGGATGGTATCCGATTGTCCTTTGATCGTATCGTCTCAGAAGGATTCAGCCGGGGAAACTAGTACAATGACTATCGGCCCCGCAGCCTCTGCTCCATGATCTCGCGCCGGGCTTTGGCGAGGAACGCCAGCACAGTGGAATGCCTCGCGCCCTCGAGTATCGTCATCACCGCTTCCTTCGCATATTCCATCGTGTCGGTCCTTGATATGATGCCTATCGTGTTCCCGAACACGCTGACATAGGAGTCTGTCGCATCCTCGATACGCGATTTTATCTTGCCGTTCTCCCCGATCACGCGGCCTTTCAGGCGCACCATGGTCTTGTCCGAGTTCGCGATGTCTTTCAGCTGGATTATGAACAGGCCATAATCATGGTCCATGAGCTTCAGGGCCTGGTACGGGGTGAACCCCCTGCCCACGGCTTTTATGACATCCTTGGCGAAGAATATGTCCGATGGGTCGCCGGATAATTCCACGTCTCCGTCGCGGTCCACGCGCAGCTCGACATTGCATTTCTTTTCTATCTCGGCCTTGACCGCATTGCCTTCTCCGAGCAGGGCCTTCACCCTCTCTGCAGGTATCTTGATTATCTCGCTATCCATCCGCCAATCCCTCTAGAATCTTTTTTATCTCGCTATCAGTCTCGCTCCCGAGCCGCCTTTTCACGGCCGCGAGCACTTCCGCATCCTTGATCCCCACGAGAGCCTTCGCGGCAGCCAGGCGCGCCTCTGCATCCCAGTGCGACAGCAGGACGATGAGGGACTTCCTCACATCCTCGTCATCATTTATGAGCGTTATGGCTTTTATCGCATTGAGCTGGTTCGCCCCGACATCCCCGCGCGCGATTATCACCAACTCCTTCTTGAGCGCCCGCGCGAGCTCCGGGTCCCCGATATCCGGGATGTAGGAGAGCGCGACCCCGCACGTCTCCTTCGCGCGCAGCATGGAGCTCAGCGACTCGGTTATCACTGCCTTGTAATCCTGCTGCAGCAGCTTCCTCATCGCGGTGGCGATGTCCTTCCTGACATCTGACTTGCTCTCGTAAGCCTCGCTCAGCAGCTCGATGAACGCGTCCTTCCAGCCTCCGTCCAGGAGCATCATGAGCGTGGATGTGGCTATGAATCTCGGCGCAGGGCCGTACTGGCCGCTGTTCGGATTCACGAGCGTGGTGAGAGCGATCCTCATGAGCGTGAAACGGTCGTGCGTCAGCGTGGCGAGATCGACGCCTGGTTTCCTGGTCGCGGCGTAGGACGCCATGATCTTCCAGAAAAGGTCGCGGATGTTGATGTCAGGCGCGAGACCGAAGCGGTCGAGGTTAGGCTTCTTCTTGGTGTCAGCCTGGTCTCCGCCGCTGTCGTCCCCGCCGAAAGTTTCCTTTGGCATGTTTGTCTCCTTGTGCCCCCATATATTAATGCGTGAAAGACTAATAAACAATCTGGCCAAAGTCAAACCATGGACATCCCCTCTTTCGACGTTATCATAGTGGGCGGAGGGCCGGCAGGCCTCTCGTGCGCCAGGCACCTGAAAGGCGCGGGGCTCCGCGTCCTCGTCCTGGAGAAGAGCTCGGGCCTGGGGAAGAAGATATGCTCTGGCGAGATAACCAGGAAGGTGCTGCCTGGCCAGGACCCCTCGCAGGTATTCAGAGGAGCGCAGGAATGGAGGACAGTGACTGTCGCGACATCCAAAGGCGCGACACCGATAACCTACGACCGGCCTTTCCTGTGGACTGTGGGGCGCCGCGAGTTCGAGGCATGGCTGCAGGAAGGATGCGATGCAGAGATGCATTTCCTTGAGAAGGTGGAATCGATAACCGGAGAATATGTGCAGACAGACAAGGGAAGATACAGGTACAAGCACCTGGTCGGGGCTGACGGCTCGTTCTCCAGGGTGAGGGAACATCTCGGTTTGCCGATGGAGCATGTCGCGGGATGGGCGTTCCATTATGTTGTGGAGAGACCGGCCCATGAATTCCGCGTGTGCTGGCTGCCCAGCATATTCCCGAACGGATACGGATATGTGATGTCCAAGAACAAGGACGCCACCATGATAGGCGGCGCGATGACCGGCAAAGGCGTGGGCCTCAAAGAGCTCGCTCCGCGCGTGAAGACGTGGGTGGAGGAGGAGTTCAAGCTCGATACCTCGAAGCTCAGGTGCGAGGCATTCAGGGGAAACGCGGACTACAGAGGTTGGAGATTCCCCAGCGATTCAGGCGACACCAACATCTTCCTTGCAGGCGATGCGGCAGGGCTGCTGAATCCTGTGACCACCGAGGGGATGTATTACGCGGTGAAAAGCGGCGAGGCGATCGCTAAATACATACGCAATGATCCTGAAGGAGAGCGCATCATGAAGCGCATGGAGCGCGTGCACATGGGCCAGGTGCTGCTCTTCGACCTTTTCCACATGTTCCCTTTCACATACCTTGCCCAGTGGATATTCACAAACCCTTCCAAAGGCATCAAAAGAAAAATATTCGACAGGATATTCTGGAAGTTCATGGATGGGTAGTGGGCAGAAATCCCACAATGGCGTTTGTGGGCGAACTAGGGCGTAATTTTGCATTTGTACTTCTCTGCTAATTTTTTTAGGTAATTTTCTGCTTCTGTTGGGTCTCCTTCAATGCAATATAGCCTACAACCGGATGCTTTAGTTAACACCACAGAATAAGCCATCAACATTCTTTCATTTTTATTTGTTACTTGGGATATTCTAAAGCCTATGAAAATTATTGCCAGACTAACTACTACACCAACGATTACAAGTGTTGTCTTCACCCAATCCGCAGTTATGTACTGCACAGCAATTGTACTAAACACGGCTAGTGTAGCTAATAGCATCGACATATAGTTCATTAACTGCGTAACCTCTTGGTTATTTGCTGCTATTAATTCCCGGATTAAATCGGCATGGAGCTTTTCATCGAATTTTTTTCCTTTTACTCTAACCGTAACCCAAGTTTTATCCATAAATCACAATCAAGTACTAGATTAAATAGATTGTCGGTCCGCAGAGTTCACTCGTCGCATCTTTGTTGTGCAAATTCCGTTACCAAGTACTGAAATGTTTGGAAACAACTGCCCGGAACCGTTTCCTTAACCGAGCTCAGCGCTCAGCTTCTGCCTGAGGCTCTGGCTCTTGTCGCGGAATCCGGCGAGGCTTTGCCAGCTTCCGTCCCTGAACTCGAAGATATCTTCGTCCGTCATCACGATTATCACGCTATTCTGGGTCTTTTCGCACTCAGCATCCCCGTTCGTGCAGATATGGAAGCGTTCGCCGATCCTGCCTGTGTATCCGCCGTTCTGCGGCTCGAACGTATCCGCTCCATCCAATCCTGAAACATTGCCCTGGATGTCAGCTTTCGCCAGCGCCACTATGCAATGGCCGTTGACTATCTCCCCGTCCATGCCGGTGACATAGCAGAATGAATAGGGATGGACAGAATCGCTCTTTCCCAGGTTGATGCCGCTGCCTTCATAATACCAGTAACGGCTGCTTGTCGAATAGACGGTGAATCTGTCATCGCCAGGGGTCCAGCTGAGAAGACCGAAGCTCTCTCCCGAGAGATCGTTCAGGACCGCCTTGAGGAACAGCGAATAATCCTCGCAGTCGCCTCCGCCCCGCGCCACGATCTCGTCCAGCGAGTACAGCCGGTCATTCCCTTCGCTTAGGTACTCGATGCCGAGCCGTCTTTCCATGAACATCGAGACGCATGCCAGGTTGAGCTTCTTGTTCTCCACGCAGTGCGAGACGAGATAGCTATTGAAGAATGCGAGCGAGGGCGTGAGGCGCGAGTTGTCCCTGAACCACTGGATGGACTGGTTTATGCTCTCCTCCATGCCGGTGAGGTTCTGCTGGAGCGACACGAACTCCTGTCTCGTCTCTTCGAGCGAGCGGCCCTTCTCCTCGAGCGCTTCCTGCGTGCGATTGAGCTCGTCCGTGGTGGCATTGAGAATCGCTCCGGTCCGCTCGAGACGCGATGCTGTCTCGTTGAGCCTCGAGCCGGTGTCGTGGAGCATCGCTGTCAGCGCCGTGAGGTCTGCATCCTTCTGCCGTATGGTGGCGTTGAGAAGCGCATTCTGTTCCCGGAGCGCGGAAATCGTATCGTTCGACCTGGCGAGCTCGGAGCGGAGCGCATTGCCATCCAGCCAAAACACCGCGGCAGTCCCGAGAAGGATTAGAACCGACAACGCCGCGATCGCGATCTGATTGTTCATCGCTCACCTTTTCGTTTTTTGCGGCCCTCGGGTGGAAGGACCGGCGCTTTCTTTCCTTTTGGGCGGCTTTATCTCCGACAGCGTGGCAAGATAGGCGGAGATCGCCCTCCTCACTTCGTTGATGGGATTTTTCCCGTCTTCGATCTGAAGACTGCAACCCGGAAGCTCTGGGATCCTGGCCACCAGCCGCATATGCTCTATCTTCATGCATCTGTCCATGACAACTTTTAATCCTGCGGCCCGGGCCCGGGCTGCGGCTTCCTTATCCACTATGCCAAGCTGCATCCAGACAGCTTTCGCCTTGACCTTTATCGCCTCGTCCACCACAGCTCCGACCTCCTCGCTCCGCCTGAAGATATCGACCACGTCGATCTTCACCTTCACGTCCGAAAGCGAGGGATACGCCTTGATGCCCTTCCACTCCCTGATGTTCGGATTCACGGGCACTGTGGTGTATCCGTGCTCCAGAAGATAGCTCGCGACGTCATAGCTCGGCCTCTCCGGATTGTCGGAAAGGCCCACGACAGCGATCACCTTGGCTTGCTTCAGGATGGAGAGGGTATCGTCCATGGATTATACCGCGTGCGAAATCTATTAAACCTCAACCGTATTATCGGTTCATGGCCATTGTGGTGAAGCGCAGGGGGAAGAAAGAGGCCTTCGACGAGAAGAAGCTGTACGCTTCCGTCTATTCGGCATGCATGGACTGCTCGCTCGGGGAGAAGAAGAGCGATGAGATCGCCCGGGTGGTGACCCAGGAGACCATGAAGTCCCTCCTGAACCGCAATGAGGTCAACAGCACCGAGATTTTCGGTTTCGTGCTCCAGAAACTGGCCAGGATAAGCGAGCCGGCCGCGTTCATGTACCAGACCCACAGGGACATCGCCAAATAGCCGCGCGAGGACAGTTTCGGGTTTTGTATTTGGGGTTTCGCGGGTTTCGCTGGTTTAGCGAGTTCAAAACGCGGAACCAGAAGAACTCGAAACCCGCAGAACCAGCAAAACCCGGAACTCGGAACAGGAAACTATAGCGGGCCGAACGCGTTTATCCCGCTCAGGAGGAACTGGATGCCCCAGGCCATGGTGATTATGCCCATCATGGTGGAAAGTATCTGGAGACCGCTGCGCCCGATGTGCTTCTCCACGAAAGATGATGAGAGCAGCACTGCGAGCGTGACGAGCAGCGCGGCCGCGCCCGCGATCGAGGTCATGAGAACGCCCTGCTCCGATGAAAGTATTATCGTGGTGGTTATGGTCGCCGGCCCGCTGATGAGCGGCGTGCCTATCACGACAGCGACCTCGCTTATCTCCTCCTTGTCTTTCGGAAGCGATATGCCCAGCCCCATCTGGACGCCGAGCAGTATCAGCATTATCCCGCCAGCTGCCCGGAATGCGTTGATGTCCACCCCAAGGACGGTGAGCATCGCATGGCCTGTGAGCGCGAAAAGGAAGAAGACGATTGCCGCTACAAGCACTGCCTTCAATGCTATCCTGCGCTTCTCCGCCTCACCTACTTTCTTCGTGAGCGAGAGGAGGGCGGCGAGGCTCACGACGGGATCTATGATGCCGAGCAGCAATACGAATGATTCCAGGAAACCTGCCATGCGCCCTTATCAGTCAGGAGCGTTATAATGTTTGCGGTCATGGACCTTTTTATATATTTCGACTAATATCGAAACATATATAAATACAAAATAGTATAAATAGAAACATGCTCCAGAAGAAAGAGATGATCTACCGGCACATCCTCGAGCGGTATTTCCAGGCAAAGGAGATCTCGTTCACGCAGCTTGAGCTGTCCGAACGGTTTGGCGTGTCATTGAGCACGGTCAGCAATGCGCTCGCCCCTCTTCGCGAGATGGCGATGATCGAGGTGAAGACACGGGGTTTCGTTCTCCTGGACGCGAAAAAGCTCCTCCTGTTTTTTGCCACTGTCAGGACCATGGCCAAAGACCGGATATATGCGACCAGGTTCGAGGCGCCGGTCCAGGAGATAGAAAGGCTCATGCCTTCTGATGTCGTGTTTACTGCCTATAGCGCATACAGGCTCGCGTATAACGATGCGGCGGCGGATTACAGCGAGGTTTACGTCTATGCCACCCAGGACACGCTCGCGGAGATCAAGAAGAGGTTTCCTCCGCGGGACGGTCCGCAGAATGTGATTGTCCTTGAGGCGGATCCGTTCATATCCAAGGGCAGGGTATCGCCGCCACAGCTTTTTGCCGATCTTTGGAACGTGGGAAGCTGGTATGCGAAAGAATTCCTTGATGCCCTTGAAAAAAGGTTGTTCCCATGAAGACGAAAGAATTCTGGAGCGAGGAAGTGACGGCTCCAAGCTGGAAAAGGCTGCTTGAGATAGCCAAGGAGTTCGACTTCATCCTTATCGGCGGCTGGGCCGCGTATCTTTGGACCAGGGCGCACAAATCCAAGGACATCGATATTGTGATCGATTATGCCACTCTTGATTCGCTCAGAAACAGGTTCTCCCTTGTAAAGAACGAGCGCCTGAGAAAATATGAGATAAAAGAAGGCCAGTTCGATATCGACATCTACGTCTCCCATTACTCCAAACTCGCCGTTCCGATCGAAACGCTGTCAAAGCACACCACGAAGATCGAGGGGATAAAGACCGTGACCTCGGAGATGCTTGTGATATTGAAGCAGGGGGCTGAGATCGAGCGCCGTGCGAGTATAAAGGGCAGGAAGGATGCGATAGACATCCTTTTGCTGCTGATATGCTCGGGTTTTGATATCAAGAAGTACCGGACGCTGCTGCGGGAATGCGGGCTCGTGCATTTCGAAAAGGAGCTCGACGGGGTCGTCCGCCGGTTTTCAGGATCGGATCTCGGATACCTGGGCATCGACCACCAGCGATTCGTGAAATGGAAGAAAGGGTTTCTGGCGAAACTGGCTGGTTAGCCGGGCATGGAATATGCCAGAACTGGCGCGTCGCGAACACGAACCAGCCGTCAGTTCAGGCTTCAGTCCTTATCTTGTAGAACTTGATCATGCAATCGATGCAGAGGTCCGAGAATCCCCTAGCGCTGCCTATGAAGACGTTCCGTGTTTCCTTCTCATCCCCGCAGAGAAAACATTTGGCCATGCCTGCATATCCGAAGCATAGACTTATACGCCTATTCCTCTTCGGCGAACTTCTTTATGGCCTCGAAATTCTCCGCGATCAGCCGGGCCTTGCCCTTGCCGAAGCTGAAGGCGTACTTGTCATTCTCATCCCGCCTGAGGATGATGAGCTTGTTGCCCTTGTATTCGCCGTATTCCACGATGGACACTTCAGCACCTCCGATTTCTTACTTGTAGGATTGTTGTAATGAGAGATGGAACCGCTGCACGATGATTCCGGAGAAGGATAAGAGAAAACGCATAAGCGCTCAATCCGCTTCCAGGAGCTTCCTCTTGAGCTGCTCCAATTCGTCATGGAGGGCCCTGTTCTTCCTCAGGGGATCCATCCTGGCCTTTTTCTCGAGTTCCTCTATCCTCGCCTTGATGTTCGCTTTTTTCCGTGACAGGTCTTTTTTGCTCATTCCCATACGAACACACCGGATATCGCAGAAGGATATCATTATAATATTTAATAATATACCAGATTGAGAGCGTTGCGCCTGAAGCCCACCCTGTGCCTGGAAACGAACCCCTTAAAGAATATATTCAACAACATCTTTCCCATGTCATTCAGCACAAGAAGGTTCAACAATGCGTGCAGGACAGCTGTTGCCGGAGTTTCCATCTCGATCGCGTTGTCAGGATGCCCTCCGAAGACAGATGCAAGGCAGCCGGGAGTGGCGGTTTCAGGGCAGCCAACCGTGGCTGTCTCAGGCAACACGGATAGGCAGGCTGGAAAAAACGATGAGCTGATACGTGCCGCTCACCCGGAGGATGCGAAGGATGCTGGATCGCTGATTGCCGATGGAGCGGATGTCAATGTGAAGGATAGGGATGGCGATAAGGCGCTGATATGGGCCGCGGTCAGAAGGCAGATGGAGATTTCAGAGCTGATGCGGATTGCACATTTAACGGATGTGGATGCGAGGGATAAGCATGGCTGGACGGCGCTGATGTCTGCTGCTTTCAATGGGTATAAGGAGGTTGCAGAGGTGCTGATTGCCGATGGAGCTGCGGTGAACGCAAAGAGCAGGAGTGGCTGGACGGCACTGATGTCTGCAGCCATAGAGGGGCATACGGAGGTTGCCGAGCTGTTGATCGCCAAGGGAGCGAAGGTGGATGCGAAGGATAAGAAAGGCGTGACAGCGCTGATGGAGGCCGCTGAGATGGGGCGAAAAGAGGTTGCCGAGCGGCTGATCGCGAAAGGTGCGGATGTGAATGCGCGGAATAATGATGGTCATGCGGTGCTCTCATGGGCCGCCATCAACGGGCAAAAAGAGGTTGCTGAGCTGCTGATCGCGCATGGAGCGGCGGTGAACGCAAAGAGCAAGAGTGGCGTGACGGCACTGATGTCTGCTGTGTACAATGAGCATGATGAGGTTGCCAAGCTGCTGATCGCGCATGGAGCGGATGTGAATGCGAGGTATGGTGATGGCGATACGATGCTGATGGCAGCAGCCAGGAGAGGGCATGTGGAGGTTTCCGAGCTGCTGATGGCGCATGGAGCAGATGTCGATGCGAAGGATGTTAGTGGCGCGACGGCACTGATGGATGCTGTTTTCAGAGGGCAGGATAAGGTTGTCGGACTGTTGGTTGCCAAGGGAGCTGATGTCAATGCGAAGGGCAATGATGGCGTGACGGCACTGATCTTCGCTGCTATCGAAGGGCGGAAGGAGATTGCCGAGCTGCTGATCGCAAATGGAGCGGATGTGGATGCGAGGAATAGGAAGGGGGATACGGCGTTGATGAAGGCCGCTGATATAGGGCGGACGGAGATTGCCGGGCTGCTGATTGCCGGAGGGGCGGAGGTCGATGCTAAGGATAATGATGGCTTGACGGCGCTGATGTTTGCTGCTTTCAATGGGCGGAAGGAGATTGCAGAGCTGCTGATCGCAAAGGGAGCGGATGTGAATGCGACGGAGAAGAAGGGCCATACGGTGCTGATGATGGCAGCCAGGATGGGGCATGATGAGGTTGCCGAGCTGCTGATCGCGCATGGAGTTAATATCAATGCGAAGGATAATGATGGTTATACGGCGCTGTCGTGGGCCGCTTGCAATGGGCATACGGAGGTTGCCGGGCGGTTGATTGCAAAGGGAGCGGATGTGAATGCGAAGGGTAAGCATGGCGTGACTGCACTGATGTCTGCTGCTTTCAATGGGCATGTGGAGGTTGCCGGGTTGCTGATTGCCAATGGAGCGAAGGTCAATGAAAGAGATGATGAGGGCAAAACCGCGCTGAAGTTCGCCATGGAGGAAGGAAACACAAGCATAGCGGAACTCCTCAGAAAGCACGGAGCCAGAGAATAAGCTTGAACGCAACCACCTTAACAAAAAATATATGCAAATTCCAAAAGCGAACCCCTTAAAGAATATATTCAACAACATCTTTCCCATGTCATTCAGCACAAGAAGGTTCAACAATGCGTGCAAGGCGGCCATTGCCGGAGTTTCCATCTCAATCGCATTGTCAGGGTGCCCTCCGAAAACAGAGGACAGACACTCAGCCGTTGCTGTCTCAGAAAACACGAATAAGCTGATACATGCCGCTGTTTGGGGGGATATGAAGGGGGTTGAATCGCTGATCGCAAATGGAGCGGATGCCCGTGCCAAGGACAAGGACGGCTATACGGCGCTGATGAGGGCCGCTGCCAATGGACATACGGAAATTGCCGAGCTGCTGATTACAAAGGGAGCGAATGTGAATGCGAAGGATAATTATGGCATAACGACGCTGATGTCTGCTGTTAGGACGGGGCATAAACAGGCTGCAGAGCTGCTGATCGCGAAGGGAGCGGATGTCAATGCGAAGATGAAGGATGGCATGACGGCGCTGATGTGGACCGCTGATAATGGGAATAAGGAAATCGCCGAGATGCTGATCGCGAAGGGAGCGAACGTGAATGCTGGGGCGCTGGGGGATTCGGGGGGTGGGACCGCACTGTTGCTTGCCGCTGCAAAGGGGCATAAAGAGATCGCAAAACTGCTTATCGAGAATGGGGCGGATGTGAATGCGAATTTGATGGGCGCAACGGCACTGATGGCAGCTGCTACCGAAGGGCACACGGAGGTCGTAGAGCTGCTTATCGCGAAGGGAGCTGATGTGAATGCGAATTGTATGGCGTGCATAATTGGCTCAACGGCGCTGATGACTGCCGCTTGGAAGGGGCATAAGGATATTGTGGAGCTTCTTATCGCAAAGGGAGCTGATGTGAATGCGAAAGATACGGACGGCCATACGGTGCTGATGTTTGCCGCTGGTACGAGGCATAAGGAAATCGTAGAGCTTTTAATTGCAAAGAGGGCGGATCTGAATGCGAAAGATAACGCTGGTAAGACGGCTCTGAAGATGGTCATTGAGAAAGGAGACACCGGCATGGCGGGACTCCTAAGGAAGCACGGGGCCGTAAATAGATAACCTTGTCAGAGATGAAATCCAATGACCGTGAAACATCAGGAAATCCGGATGCCGGCAAGGCGGTCTGCCAGAGAGCTATCGACCAAAGCACGCCTAGCGCAATTCAAGGATCTGCTGGAAACCAACAGGTATGGCAGGCCCAGGTTCATGCTCGACCAAAAAACCAGGATGACGGTCTCTGCGATAGCTGCTGAAGAAGGGAAATGCGCGGCTCCTGCCAAAAAACTGCTGCGGAAGAACTTCGCACACGCCGACACTACTGAAATGATTGTGGGGAGCGGGATCGGGGGCGGGATTATCGGTATGATTCTGGTAGGTTTCACCGAGGACCTGGCGAAGGCGATGCATATCACTGTCTCGGGCGTGGCAGCGGTCCTTATCACGATCTACGTCATAGGGAAAGGGTTTGCCGAGAGGCACAGGGAGAGGGAAGAATTCCTGGATTCACTGGAAAAGATCGCCCAACGCATAGACCGCACGGGTGCGCCTTAGAGCTATTCAATCCCCACAAGAGCAGGGGCCCAATATCATTTTAATTATCTCATCCGTAAGGAGCACATGGCCAACTGGAACGAACTCGCGAAGAAAGCGACAGTGGACAAGACCATCGAATCTTTGAAGCAGAACGGCATCGATGCTTATTATTTAGAGACCGCTGGGGAAGCTGCGGGAAAGGTCCGCACCATGCTGCCTGACGGAGCTGAGGTCATGGTGATGAGCTCGACCACGCTCGAGAGCTGCGGCATCGCGAAGGAGATACAGGAATCCGGCAGGTACGACTCCATACGGAAGCGGCTGATGGCCATGGACCGGAAGACGGAAGGGAGTAAGATGCAGAAGCTCGGCGCAGCGCCGCAGTGGGCGGTAGGGAGCGTCCATGCCGTGACCCAAGACGGGCGATTGATGATCGCCTCGCAATCCGGAAGCCAGCTCCCTGCTTACGCTTATGGATCGGAACACGTCATCTGGGTTGTCGGCACGCAGAAGATAGTGAAGAATATCGATGAGGGCTTCAAGCGCATATACGAGCACTGCCTGCCGCTCGAAAGCGAGCGCGCGAAGAAGGCGTACGGCACCACGGGCAGCAGCGTGAACAAGGTATTGATAGTGAATAAGGAGATCAAGCCAGGGCGCATAAGCGTGCTGTTCGTCAACCAGGTGCTGGGATTCTGATGGTGGAAAATATGGGATACACGCTGGAGGAGATCATGCTGGCGGATCACCTGACTTCCAAGGCGCTGCAGGAAAGGAAGAACATAGCGCGGGAGAGGAAACTTGAATTCCTATTGTGGCTCTCTGGGAAGCGGGACATAAGGAGCGCGATCGAGGCGACCAAAGGGATCGAGGTCGGGATCGGAGACGACGGTAAGATCACGATCCGCCCTGAACCCAAAAAAAAGAAAGCAGACCCGCTGGCGCTCGAGAGGATCTCGCTGTCCAGGGTGAAGAGCTGATAGGCTACTATGGATTGAAACCGTACCAGTTGTCTTCATTGAGTTTTAAAACTGTTTCTTCCATGAATGACAACTATGACGAGAGTCAAAACTGTCAGATCACCAAACGCAGCCATGGGGCAAGCCCAGGTGTTGGCAGCCAGGGTTGAGAAGAAAGCTCCGGCGCCATTTGTCGAAATCAGTGCAAAGCCAGAACCAGAAGGCATCAGGACACTTGGCGGCATTGGCAAAAAATTTTCTGAGCGGGATGAGAGGATAAGGAAGGATTATGCTGAGGGGGCCACTCAACGGGAGATAGGGGATAGGGAACGGTTATGCCCGTCAACTGTTTGCCGGATATGCAAGGGAGTGGAACGGAAAGCCAGGCCAATCAGGAAAAGAGATCCGGAAAAAGAGGAGCGGGATGAGAGGATAAGGAAGGCTTATGCCCAATGGGAGACGCAAACTGAGATAGCATGCAGGGAAGGGTTATGCCCGTCAACTGTTTGCCGCATATGCAAGGGAGTGGAGCGAGAAAGCAGACCGGTCAGGAAAAGAGATCCGGAAAAAGAGGAGCGGGATGAGAGGATAAGGAAGGATTATGCTGAGGGGGCCACTCAACGGGAGATAATTGAGAGGGAAAGGATAGGCCGGCATTTTGTTTGTCGGATATGCAGGGGAGTGGAGCGGAAGGCCGGGAGAATCATCCTGAAAGGCTTGAAGAAAGAGGAGCGGGATGAGAGGATAAGGAAGGCTTATGCCAACGGGGAGATGCAGAAGGAGATAGCAAAGGGGGAAGGGTTATGCCCGTCAACTGTTTGCCGGATATGCAGGGGAGTGGAGCGGAAGGATTGAAAATGCCGCTCTCAAGGATAAGATGATTCACTTTTTCGGCTGCTCGAGCGCGACGCCGAGCTGCTTGGCGAGCATGTCGCGATCAATGGGCAGCTCGATGCCCAGCACCTTGTGGATGAAGATGAACATGTCCACTATCTTGCCTTTGTCCTTTGTTATCTTGTCGGCCATCTGCCCTATCGTCAATTCCTTCCCGATAAGCTCGTAGAGCATGAGGCCTTCCTTGCCGTATCTCTTGTAGACCGCGTAGCCGTCGTCGCCGTATTTCTTGCGCACGTCGCTCCTGCTCATGGCCTTCATTATGACCATGCCGTTCTCCATCATGAAGCGCAGCGTGTCGTACACATCGTAAAGCGGCATGTTGAGCTTGAGCGAGATGTCTATGACGTCGTTCTTCCCGTCTATGCACTCGGTTATCTTCGAGCCCTTGTCCCCGTATTTGAGCATCATCTTCGCTTTCATCTGCACGGACTTGACGATGTCCATCGGCGCCTTGACCGGAATCTCTAGCGGAGAGAGGACGGCACGCGACTCGTCGAGCGATTCCTCCCCTTCTATCATGGGGGTGAAACCCTCTTCCCTGGGCCGGCTGACTGGCGGTACCTGGGCTTGCGACGGGCCGAACGCGGGCTGCGAGGGCTGGGACGCTCCGCCCCCTCCCCCGCCTTTCGGGTAATCGAGCTTGATGATACCCTGCTCGTCCATGAAATCCAGTATCTCGACCAGCTTGGCCTCGGTGAGACCGGTCTCTTTCATTATCTCTTCCGCTGTCCGCTGGCCGTCTATGAGCGAATATGCCCGCAGGCCGATGTCGCCGTATTTATCGGATATGATCTTCTCCACCGGGCTCAGGTCGCTCGGCTTCTCCTCTTCCTCGAACGCCGAGATGGAGATCTCTTCCTCTTTCTCCGGCTTCTCTTCTTCAGGCTCTGCTTCAGCCCGCTCCTCTTCAGGCGGGGGTTCTTCTTGCTCGGCCGGCTCTTCTTCCCGCCCTTCTCCGGAGGGCCCTTCCTTCTCTTCTTCGGTGGTTCCCTCTTCGCCGGGCTCCTCTTCTTCAGCAGGCTGTCCCTCTTCATGGGCAGGCTCTTCCGGAACCTCTTCACCCTCTTCTTCCATCACAGGGGTTATCTCTTCGGATACCTCCTCCTCGGCTTTCTTCTTTTTCCGGGCAGGCTTCGGCTGCTCTTCTTCGGGCGAGATGGGCCTTATCTCCTCTTCTTCGGACACCGCTTCCTTCTCCTCTCCGGTTTCTTTCTCCCCTCTTCCCTTCACCTGCCTGCGTGAGGGCTTCTCCTCGAGCGGAGGGACCGCCTCCTCAGCCTCTTCGGCCGGCGGGAGCTCCTCCAGGGAGGTCTTCTCGTCATGCTGTTCCTCGGACTCGCGCGGCAGCAGCTCGGCCATGCCCGCATCCTGCATGTAGTTGATGATCTCGTCGAAAAGCGACTCCTCGATCCCGAGGTCCTTCATCAGCTCCCCCGTGCTACGCTTGCCGGTTATGGCTTTGTACACCTGGAGGCCGGTCTCTCCGAATTTCTTTATGAGGAGATTCTGGTTCTTGAAACGCTGGAGCGGGCCTTTTTCGATCTTTTTTATTCGGTAATCTGAGCCTTTAGCCATTGTACCACGCTATAATCCGCTTCTGGTCATCTAGGATTCAACTAAGATACCATCAAAATGTTTATTAACATAGTTAATTTATAGTACCGCATGGAGTTCGACGAGCTACTGATAACCACGGGAGTTGACGCGCTGGTACGGCTCGTGAAGGAGAAGCAACGGGTCGAACTCGAAGAATCCTCCGCCGTACTCAACATACCCACCGAGACGCTCGAGGACTGGGCGCGGGTGCTCGAGGAAGAAGGCATACTCAAGATCGAATACCGCCTCACCAAGATATATCTGGTATGGGTGAGACCCACTGAAGAGGAGGTAGCCCAGGAGAAGAAATCGTTCTACGAGGAGAAGACAGGCATAGAGAAGGAGCTGGGCGAGATACGCGCCAAGGCCGGCAGCGAAGCCAGCCAGATGGAGGACCTCGGGAAAACGTTCGCCGAATTCTATACCAAGGCATACGCCAAGATGGACACCCTGGAGAAGAAGGTATCCAGCCTGCCTGCGGCCAAGACCATATCCGAAGACCTGCTCGCCAAGCATGGGACCGAGCTCGAGGACATCGAACGCAAGCTCGGGGACATCGAGGCTTCGCTCGCGGCCATGAAGGACGAGATAGGAACGATCGGGATGGAAAAAGGCGGCAGCAAGAGGACCCTGGACAGGCTCGATGCCATGAACCAGGAGCTGCTCTCATACCGCAAGGAGCTGGATGAGCTGCGGAAAAAGGCAGGCCGGGAAGAGGCCACGACCCAGGACGTCCAGATGCCGAGCGTGAAGGACATCAGGAAGAGGTTCGAGCTGCTGCAGAAGGATTTCATGGCGCTGCGCTCCAGGAACGCGCAGATAAGGGAGGACATGGTGAGCCTGCATGAGAGCTCCGAGATCCTCAAGACGGTCGCCGAATCCATAATGGGCCAGGAAGACAAGATCACCACATTGCACGGGGAGATGGATGCGCTTGTGAAGGATGCTGAAAGGCTGGATGCCAGGACAAAGGAGATGATCGGCAAGGTCAGGCAGAACGCGGATCTCGTCGAACGCCTCGGGAGTTCGGTGGAGGTCGCCAGGGGCGTCCTCACGAGATTCCCCAGCCAGCAGAAGGTCATCGACGAGCTGGAGAAGACGAGGGCCAGGGAAGAGGAACTCGCGGAAAAAGCGGAATCGCTCGAGCGGATAATCGAGACCGCGGGCGGGAAGCAGGTCACGGCCAAGCAGTATGCGGACCTCATCAAGAAGATGGACGAGCGCATGCTCGACACGAAGAAGGAGCTGGATGCGCTCGAGACCGCGCTCGAGGACGAGAAAGGGACATACCTCACGTTCCAGAAGATAAAGGAAAGGGTGGTGCCTTCGCTGGAGGCTTACCAGCAGCAGCTGTCAGCCATGCAGCAGCGCGTGGAGAAGATACGCAGCGATGCCTTAGGGCAGATGGACACGATAAAGAGCGAGGCTGTGAAGCTCCAGCAGTCCCTCAAAAGCGGAGAGGTGCAGGATGCCGTGAAGGTCGCGCAGGAAGTGCATGAGAAGAAGCAGATGCTCGAGCAGGTGCGCGCCTCGCTCGAAGAGCTTGTGGGCATGTCTGAGAACCTCAACAAGAGGGTGACGCTCCTCTCCAGGGAAGCCACCCTGCTCGAGATAAGGACTGGCGCTGGCGCAGGAGGGGAAGAAGGCGCAGGAAGGGCCGGCGGCGGGGGAGGCATATCCGAGGAAGGTCGGGCCAGGGAGATGCGCACCAAGATAGACCTGAGCGCGGAAGAGGAGCTCGAATTCCGCAGGAAACGCGAGGAGCTCAAGAAGCTCATACAAAGGCTTTGGGAGTGATAGGATGCCGAAGGAAGAACAACGCGAGACAAACACGGGCATAGAGGGGCAGAAGACAGGCTTGCTCGCGGCATACGGATTCAGTTCCGAAGGCCTTCCGGTGGAGGTCAGGATAACCAGGAAGACGGAGTTCGTCCCTAGATACGAGATCACGATACCCGGCATCGCCGAAGGGACGAAACTCATCCTCGAGACGAAGCTCAAGGGCGAGCTCGTGACAGAGGTCAAGCTCGACATCAGCGAGATACTCGACCCGAAGAAATACATGGAGGTCAAGGCGAAGTTCCTGGAAGCGGCCAAGAAGATACTCCAGAGAAATTTCCCCTCGCTCCCCGAGGACAAGAAAAGCGTGCTCGCGGTCTATTTGCTGCAGAAGACGCTGGGCCTGGGCGAGCTGGAGGCCTTGCTCTCCGACGAGCAGCTCGAAGAGGTCGTGGTCAACAATTCCAAGGATTCGGTGTGGGTGTACCACAAGAGATTCGGATGGTGCAAGACGAACCTGTTCATGAAGAGCGAGGAGATGGTCTATGACTACGCCTCCACCATAGCCAGGAAGATCGGGCGGCAGATAAACGTCCTCAACCCCACCCTCGACGCCCACCTCCCGAGCGGCGACCGCGTGAACGCGACGCTGTTCCCGATCTCGTCTTTCGGCAACACCATAACCATCAGGAAATTCTCCAAGAACCCCTGGACCATAACGAACTTCATAAAATCCAAGACAGTGCCGAGCGACGTCGCGGGCCTCATCTGGCTGTGCGTGCAGAACGAGCTCTCCCTCCTCGTGACCGGAGGCACGGGAAGCGGCAAGACGTCGTTCCTCAACGCCATGGCAGGCCTCATCCCCGCCAACCAGCGCATCGTCACTATCGAAGACACGCGGGAGCTCACGCTGCCCTCGTTCCTCCACTGGGTCCCGATGACAGTGCGCGAGCCGAACCCTGAGGGCAAGGGAGAGGTCACGATGCTCGATCTCATGGTGAACGCCCTGCGCCAGAGGCCGGACCGCATCATCGTGGGAGAGATCAGGCGCCAGCGCGAGGCTGAGGTCATGTTCGAGGCCATGCACACAGGCCACAGCGTGTACGCCACGCTGCACGCTGACAATGCAGACCAGACCATCTCGAGGCTCACGAACCCGCCGATAAACATCCCATCGCAGATGCTCGACGTGCTCTCAGGCATAGTCGTCACGTTCAGGCACAGGAGATTCAACTTCCGCAAGGTGCTGGAATTCGCCGAGGTCACCAAAGACGGGAAGGCCAACACCACGCACAGGTGGGACATCAAGAGCGACAAGATGAAGCAGGTGGGCAGGATGGGCACGCTCATGGATACGCTGTCGCTCTATGCAGGCATGGGCGAGAAGGAGATCGCCCAGGACATAGAAGAGAAAGCAGATATCCTGGACTGGCTGGTGAAGAAGGATTACAGCGACGTCGACCAGGTCGGGGAGATAGTATCCAATTATTATATGGACCCTGAACAGGTACTTGATGCGGCCCGCAAGGCCAGGAACTGGGAATTCAGGTACAGGAAGCAGGGGCAAGGGGGATCATAGAAAGCACGGAGGACCACAGGATTATGGAGGAAGGATTCGGGACCACGGTCGAAGAAGCGAGGAAGCTGGAGAAGAAGATCCTGGAATACGCGCCCTACACAGGCGATACCGGGATCCAGCGGACCCTCGACCTCGAGCCGCGGGAATACGTCGACCTCGCATACAACGACATGGTCAATCTTTACGAGAGGACGCAGAAGATCATCAGCACGACCGGCCTGCTCGGCAGCATGGCGGGCGAGACCGCGCCAGCCGAACCCGGGAACATGGTCGCGACCAAGGAGGTCGAGAGCAGGCTCAAGGAGATGACGACCGAGACCCTGAAAAGCGCCGAGGAGGTGGGCAAGGAGCCCATCGTCCTGGAACGCGAGGTACAACCACCGCCCCAGCCAGAGCAGAAGGGCGATCTCACGATCGAGTTCGAGACAAGGCCAGCCACAGCTCCGGAAGCCGAGAAGATAGAGATCGAGAAACCCCGGCTGCAGGAGACAGAACGGGAAGTGCCTGAAGAGGAGGCCAAAACGACCGAACGGCAGATGGAAGAGGAAGAGAAGGAAGAGGGAGAGAAAAGGGCGGAAGAAGCCGGAAGGGAAGAAGCGAAGCCTGAACGCGAAGAGCAGGCGGCGCAGGCTGGGAGAAGGATCACTGAGAAGCCGCTCGCACCGAAGGCCGAGGAGATCGTCGCGCCGCCAGGAGCCCATATGATCGTGGCAGCGGTGCCGCCCGCGCTCAAAACGAGCCCGGACGCCATGGCCAGCAGGAAATACGCGCAGATGGAAGAGCAGGTCAGGGCTGCCGTGGGAGAGAAAGCGGACGAGCTCACGCTCAAGAAAAAGATGCTGGAGCTCACCAAGCAGCTCTTCAAGGAGAAAAGCACGAGCAGGAGGGAGGAGATAAAGCTCCAGATAACGGTCCTCAAGAACATGCTGAGCAGCCAGTTGAGACCGACAGGCAGGAAGCCGGCAGCGAAAGCAGGCGGGGACGAGACGCACGCGAAGATGTTCGAGACGCTGCTGTCCACGCAACAGACCGGGCTCGCACAGATGAAAGACGGCATCATCGACTCCTACAACAGGCAGATCGGAACCATAAAGAAGAAATTCTACGACGACATAGCCGCGACCGACGACCCGGCCGAGCGCAAGAAGATATACCATTCGTTCTCATTCTCCATAGAATCCCTGGTGCAGCAGCTGCCGGACGTGATGGACAAATACAGGGATTTCACGACCACCAAGCACACAGCCGAGCTCCAGCAGCTCATGGCCTCGCTCGGACCGGAGGAAAAGGATGTGAGGAAGGCAGTGGGTGAGAGGCTGGAATACATCAATTCCGGGTATGGCCAGGAGTTCACTGCTGTCACGACGCTCATCGCCCACCAGCTGGACAACCTGATAGATATAACAGGGGCAGAGATACTCAAGCCTTCGGGAGAGGGCAAGCGCCAGACCGCGGAGAACAAGGAATACGAGATAGTCAAGGAGATAAACGAGATGGGCGAAGGCATGCTGCTCAGCTACCTGCGCACTACTGACCCCAAGACATACAAGGCTTATGAGCTCAAGAAGATGTCCAAGGCCGAGGCTATCTTCAAGGCCAAGGAGCTGATGGCGAATGAGAAGGGGCTGAGCCAGAAGACCGTGAAGAAATATTTCACCCACAAGGAATGAATAATCGGGAAGACTACAGAGAGGATGCGAAGGAAGAACGTGAAGGAAGGATGGAATACAGAAATACGGGGAATGGAATAAAGATGAAAAGATGAAGGGACGATGATGGTGGAGCAGACGAAAAGGAAGGGCAAGGGGTTTTTCACCCCGCTAGCAGAGATACTCGCATCCAGGTCCCCTGAGCTGCGGAGGAAACTCAAGCTCGCGGACATGCCCGACGAGCCGGTCGCCTTCCTGGAGAAGACCTTGCGCTCCGCATCATACATATCCCTGGGCCTGATATTCATAACATACCTGTTCCTGCTCGATCCGATCACAGCCGCGCTCCAGAACGGCATCCTCGTGCCCATCCTGATGGTGGTCCTGCCGCTCATCATCGTGCCGCTCATCGTGCTCGGATACCTCATGCTCTATCCTGACGCGGCGGCGATCCGGCGCGAGCGCGAGATGGATTACGAGGTCGTATTCGCAGGCAGGCACATCGTGATCGCCTTGAAATCAGGCATGCCGCTCTTCGACACGTTCGTCGGGGCATCGACCGGCTACGGTGCGGTGAGCAGGGAATTCTCCAAGATCGTGGACATGGTGGTGCTGGGCGTGCCGATCAACCAGGCGGTACGCGACGTCATGCAGAACAACCCTTCCAAGTATTTCACGCGCATGATGATGCAGATGGCGAACGCCATATCGAGCGGGGCGGATGTCGGGGATTCCATAGAGAGCGTGCTCGACCAGATATCGAAGGAGCAGCTGATAACGCTCAAGGAATACAGCCAGAAGCTCACGCCCATCGTCATGTTCTACATGATATTCGGCATAATCGTGCCTTCGCTCGGCATAGTGCTCGCGACAGTTATATTCCGCACCATAAGCGGCGGGAAATTCGGGTTCGCGCCGGAGATGCTCGCCGTCGTCTTCGTGCTGATAGCGCTCGTGCAGTTCCTGTTCCTGGGCTTCATGGAAAGCTCCAGGCCCAGGTATCTCCTATAAGTGATGACCATGTCCAATGAAACCATCTTCGAGACCGCCGGACGGATATTCTACAGCAGGGAGCGGATAAAGAAGATGGAGGTAGAGCTCAACATCGCGGGCATGGACATCCCGGCAGACTCGTTCGCAGGATACATGGCGCTCAACGTGGTGGCTGCCACCATCTTCCTCACGCTGCTCGTGCTCGTCTACCAGCCGATCTCCGATGCAATATTCGGTGCGGTCAGATATGCCGGTAACGTCCCCTATCCCATCACCGCGCTCCTCATCCTGATAGCATGCTTCATGTCCGTCTATTTCGCGACGACAGCGCTCGTGACGAGCTATATGCTCATGAAGGCGGATGACCGGCGCAACAAGCTCGAAGCCACGCTGCCCGACTTCCTGGCGCTCGTGGCCTCGAACATCAAGGCTGGCATGGCCCTCGACCAGGCGATGTGGTATTCCGCCAAGCCTGAGTTCGGCCTGCTTTCCGTGGAGGTGAGGTCGCGCATCAAGAGCTCGTTTTCCGGCGAGAGCCTGGAGAGCACGCTCGATACGCTCTCCTCGAGGTTCGACTCCCGCGTCTTCAAGAGGACCATACTGCTCCTCAAGCAGGCGACCGCGACCGGCGGCGAGCTCACGAACGTGCTGGAGCGGACCGCGGAGGACGTGCGGAACACCATAATAATGAAGAAGGACATCGCCGCCTCGCTCGTGCTCTACGAGATATTCGTGCTGTTCGCGTCGGTCGTGGGGACCCCGTTCCTGTTCGCGGTCGCTGTCAAGCTGATAGAGATCTTCGAGAAGCTGCCGCAAGCCGACATGGGGAACCTGCCCAGCGGCGCGGGCGGCATATTCACGGGCCTTGCCACGATAAAGATAGCCAATGTCATAAGCTCCTCGGATTTCTTCTGGTTCAGCGTGCCGACGATATTCGTCACAGCGCTGATATCATCGTTCATGGTGAGCGTGATACGCAGCGGCTCGCGCGGCCAGGGCATGAAATACTTCCCGTTCGTCCTCGTCGGAGCCTATGCGGTGTACTGGCTCGTGATAAACGTGGTGACGGCATTTTTCGCTAACATCGGATGATGGATGATGAGTGATTCTATGGCAAAACGGAAAACAAGGAACAGGAAACCCGCCTCCAGGAAAGGGCAGGCGGTTATGGAATACCTGATAACATATGGCGTCGCGCTTTTCGTCATACTCGTGGTGCTCGGCATACTGTTCGCGGTCGTGCTGCCCATGCTGAAAACCCCGACCACATGCAAGTTCACGGACCAGACGTTCTCGTGCGACCAGAAGGCGCACTCGCTCGTGGCTGACAAAACCAGCAACGCGGTCAGTATACTGTTCCAGCTCGACAACACAGGAAGCACGCCGGTAGTTATCAAGAATGTGCTTTGCACAACGGCTTCCACAGGAAATGTCAAGACCGCGGATTTCAAGGGTGCCTTTAACCCTGTCACGCTCGGATCCGGTCAGAGTATGACGTTTGGCGGAACTGGTGCTACAAAACCACAAATCAAATGCAACACGGAGAGCGGAACGCCGGTTGTCCTCACCCCGAACTCCAACTTCCGTGGCACGCTGGCGATAGAATACAGCAACGCTGAAGAGGTGCCCGGGACCCCATCGCGCATAGCTGTCGCGACAGTGACCGGACCTGTGCTGGCTGGAAGCTGATTTTTTTATTTTCCATTTTTCTTGTCCAGATGGACGATGGCATGGACAACCTACTCCGCAACGGCCCGCCTGCGAAAGAGCTCGTGGACAGCGTGAAGGACTCGCGCGGATCGGCACGCAGGACCAGGCCCAAATCAGCCATCATCATCCCTACCCACTCCGCTTCCAGGCTCTTCCTCAGATCGCACCTGGAAAGGCTCGCCCGGCAGACGAGCAAGGATTTCGATATCATAATAGTCTATTCCAATGACACGCCTTTCATGGACGATATCAGCGCATTGCATGTGCGCGAAAAAACCGACAGCGGATGCTCAGGGGCCTATTATCTCGGGGAGAAGCTGGCGCTCGATGAGGGGTATGAGAGGATAATCATCGCGGACGACGACTGCCTTCCGGAATCAGATGACCTTGTGGAAAAGCTGCTCGCATCCGACGGGGACGTGGTGCTGCCGGATGTCCGCTACGGCATGAGAACAGTGCCGGGGTACTTGACCTATCATTACTCATGCACGAAACGGCATGTGTTCGAGAAAGCAGGATTGACGTTCCTGCCATTCTATTATGGCGTGGATGATTTCGAGCTCATGGAGCGCATCATGCGCAGCGGATTCATGCTGCAAAGAGCGGAAACCCTCGCCTCCCACCGCAGCGGCCCTTCGGCCCTTATCGGAGGCGTGGGAAGGAGATACTACACTGCCAGGTCTGAAGTGGAATGCGGCATGCTTACGGGATTCTGGCGCGGGTTCCTGCTGACCGGATCCTATATAATGACCGGCCTGTCGTTCCTGGCGCTCGCGAAACGGGATTATGGCCTGATTATGCTGAAGGCCTGCTGGAACGGTTCCTCGATGAGATTCTTCAAGGAGGATGTGAAGAACGGCATCAGGCTGCCGGACCCTGTTGGAAAAACGATCCATGCTGATGCGGTGTTCGACGAGTATGCCGGGCAGCAGCCAGAATTCTGGGGGAGTGAAAACGCTACTGCAGCCAAGGTTATCGCCACCATCGCGGCATTTTTCGACAGGAAGGCTTTCGGGAAGACGATCCTCCTGAGGAACAGGCAGTACACGCTGGGCCTGCCGCAGATGCTCATCGCGAAAAGCGCTTACGCGGAGTTCGAAGGGAAGACATACGAATTGTACAGGAGCAGGGGGAACGTGACCATACTCCTGAGCCTCGCATTCCTGCTGCTCATGCTGCCTTTGGCTGCATCTGCTTCGCTGCTGCTCACGGCAAGGGGGATTGCGCTCTCGAAAATCAAGGGAATACGGATGGCGGGATACGGGGTTGCGTAGGAGAAGAGGGTTTTGCGGGTTCTACAGGTTTAGGGTTCTGGGTTTTGGACGGGTTTTGGGTTTAGCGTTTTGGTTGCGGGTTGCGAGTTTATGGTTCCGGATTCTGAGTTCCGTTCAAAACCCGAAACTCGGGACGCGAAACCCATAGGGCATTATACTGGAAGCATCATCGCCTAGCTTCCGTATTTCTCCGCACGTCCGGTTATGTTCAGGATCAGCGGTATTATGTCCTTCCCCCTGACGTGGCCGAGCCCGCCTTTGGCGCAGCTGAGTTCGTCGAACCTCTTCACGTCATCCACGCGCTCGCCCTTATAGACCAGGATGGGCACCTCATGGCCTGAGTGCGCCTTCAGGCTCACGGGAGTGGAATGGTCCGAGGTTATGACTATGCACGCCCCGCTTTCCTCGAGGATCGGGATCGCCGCGTCTATCCTCTCGATCATCTTTTTTTTCTCGTCGAAATCTCCGTCATGGCCCGCGCTGTCGCACCCCTTGACGTGCATGAACACCATGTCATAGTCTTTCAGCGCCTTCGACGCTGCCTTCGCCTTCGCCATGACGTCCGTGTTCCTGTCTCCGGTCGCGCCAGGCACCAGGATGAGATCCATGCCGAGCATGCGGGCGACCCCGCGGTAGAGCGCGCCTCCGGCGATGCACGCGGCATTCATCCCGTAGCGCTCGTAGAAAGAGATGGCAGGCGTGTAATTGCCCGCTCCGCGCAGCAGCACGGCGTTCGCCGGCTTTTCCCTGCCCTTGTTCTCCGGCGCTGCCGAGAGCTTCTCAGCCGCTATCTTCATGAACCTGTTGACTATGTCCGCCGTCCTCCTGGCCTCGGACGACTGGTCCAGCGGCATGCACGAGGGAATCTCTCCCAGATTATGGGGATCTGTCTCGCTTATGCTGCTCGAGAGGTTGCGCCCGCGCAGGACAAGCGCTCCGCGGTGCTCCACCGAGTTCTTGAACATCACCTGGATGTCGTCTATCTGCATGGAGAGGTGCTTTGACAGGGCCGACGCTGTGGCGGTATCCACACGACCCGCCCTCCGGTCTACGACCTTGTTGTTCCTGACAGTTGCGAGATTCGCCCTGAAAGCAACGTCCCCTTCCCGCAGGTCCATGCCCAGCCCGAGCGCCTCGAGAGGGCCGCGGCCTGCGTAGAACGTCATGGGATCGTAGCCGAGGATGTTGAGGTGGGAGACGTCGCTCCCTGGGACGAGGAAACGCTTCACAGGGCTCATCATGCCCGTGATGCCATGTTTCGCCAGGCGGTCGATGTTCGGCTTCCTGGCAGCCTGCAGCGGGGTTCTCGGGGTAGGAAGGTCGCCGAGGCCGTCTATTATGAGAAGGATGGCCTTCCGGAAATTTCCAGTCATAAGCTCACCAGAACATAATTTTTTAGTCGGACACCGGACAAAAATAGGAAACTGACATATATAAATCCATTAGCCATTCGTTCCGTGTTTGGCAAAAGACGCGTGAGATGATTTCACCGCGACGCATTCCATCGCGTCGCAGTTCGGTTTCAATAATAATATAAACATGGTCAACCATACGATAATAGGGGGAGAGGTATGCAGCTAACGTTTAATCCTGAAAAAACGAGACAACATCGCAGTGCAGTGAGGAATCCATTCCTAAAATGGGGCGCGACCCTGCTCGTTTCTCTGTCCATCGCATCGCAGTTTGATACCCCAAAGATCGCCCATGCGCAAAAAGCCCAATTAGTGTCCGGAACGTATCATTGCGATACGGTCAAAAGAGGAGTTACAGTACCATACAATCTTGATGTCTCTTTAAGCGTGGGTCCAGGGTATCCACCCAAAAATATCACCGTAAAGAGCGTTGATCCTGATTTCAATGGGAAGACGTTTAAGTTTACTAGTTATGATCCCCAAGGCGCGGGGACTGTGGTCTATGATACTATTCCCAAGTCGGCCTTCTCATTACTCTACCTTAAGGAGAATGGCCTAGTGAATTTGTCTTATTTTTACATGAGTGGTACCTCACGTAGTGTAAAAGGGGCGGTGTGCCAAATAGCCTCAAGCAACCCACCTGCGCCAGGCCTTAGAAAGGGCGTTTTCATCAGGCCATGCCCAAACCAATTCTACGCCTCCAGCTCATTCACTAGCAAGAATGCACCTCCAATGATTTTCACCGGTGGTACAATCTCCTCGGCTTGCAACGATATGGCCGCAGCAGGAGTCACGGACATGTTCATCGCTTTCAAGGCGGACGACCAAAGTAGCGCTCCTGAATGCGGGCAGAACGGCGATCTTCTCTATGATAGCCAGCAGTATACGGGCAAGGATGCAAACGGCAATGATTATGAGACCAAATCATTCGTCACAGCGAGAAGCAACGGATTTGACCCTATCCTCTCTATAATCAATGCATGCAAAAGCGTTTACGCCACGCTGAACAAGAGCGTGACCTTCCATGCCTGGGTCCCGGTCTTCAATGACGTCCATGCAGCAGCCATAAAAGGCATGCTCGCACAGCAGATCCTGCAGCCCGACTACCGCAGCGGGATGTTCGCCGATCCCACAAACAGCGACGTTGTGAACTACGAGCTTTCCGTCATCTCTGAGATAGTGAACTTGTATCCGAACATTGGGGGGATAAATCTCGACTATATCAGATATGCAGGCCCGAACGAGGATACAAAAACTGCCGGAAACCTTACCGGAAAACCTGCTGATTTTACCTGGGACGTGAAGCCGGATGCGGTGAAAGGATTCGCGAGCTCTGTCAAGTCAGGCCAGCCGGGCAAGTTGATATCCGCGGATATCTTCGCCAACCCGCTTTCTAGGGTTCAGATAGGGCAGACCAACGTCCCCGATGTGGTCGACATGCTGGTTCCGATGATATACAGCTATTTCCACATGGGTGGAAGTGACCAGGTGTATCTGGGGGTTGCGGCCAATCGGATTAATTACCTAGACAAAACCATGATGCCGGTACTTCGGGGATGGAATATTCCGGACCCTCAATCTCAAGGACTGATAGCTGATCTCACGGCGGACATAGCTGCCGTGAAAAACGCTGGTGCGAACGGCTACGCGATTTTCACATACGAATCCCTTAGGAGATATAGTAGTTCGAATCTGACCGGCCTTAGCAAGAAGATCGGGTATTAGGAGACGCGGGAATGATAGGCTTTGCGTCATAAATACTTATTATCGAATTCTCTCACTTTTACGCCGTGCTCAAAGTAGGCAAGGATGAGCATGCATATGTTAAGCACAATCACCCTTGCAAAAGCCTCAACCCCCCTTCTGCCCTTAATCTTTCTGAGAATTGGTTTTGTGAACCTGCGCTTGTGCGCAGAGAAGTAGCATTCGCTATTTGAACGTCGATGATACATCTTCATCCATGCCTGGGGGTCAGTAACAAGCGACTCAAGCATCTTTCTCCATGATAAAGAGCCTCGCTTGTTGAATGCTATTCCGCGTTTTGGGTAAATGTACGGAACTGCACCAGAGGAGGAAACGGAATTGCAATTGTCCCTGGAGAGGAACCCAGCATCAAGCTCGATGTCTGAGATGCATGGGAACAACGACGCCGTTTGCGCAATCACCGGAGCAAGCATGAGACTGTCAGCATCTGTCCCATTCCCATGCGCAAACCCTGAGGCGATATGGAAGTTGTTGCTGACCATAACTGCCATCTTGCCATACCCAGCGTGCTTGGCATGGTTATTCCTGTCATTCGCGTAGTTCTGCTTTATTGAGAGGGGGAGTCCTGTGCCATCTGCGCTGAAAGAGCCTTCCTTCTCTTTTATTGGTGCATTAGTGATCTCAAAGGTTTTTCCAAGAATGCGTTGCACGTCCCTTCGGCCATACGACCTGTCTATCGTGCTGGGGGATGGCACATTCCTTATCCCAAGCTTTTCTCTGAAAAGCAAGGCAAGCCCTGATGCCTGCCTCTCCCCGGCCTGGAAATATTCCTTCACCAGGATTATCTTTGCAAGGTCGCATGCATCCGTAGCAGGCCTTCCGCGACGCCTCAACTTCATTGCTCTCTCTGCCCGTGCAACCGCTTTCCTCACGAATGCGAGGAAGAAATCTATCTCATTTATCTTCGCAAGGCTGTATGAGGCCCATTCTATCTCCTTATCGTCTTTTGGGCTGTACCTGAAGCTGCCTTCTTTGAGGTCTTTCAGTATTTTGTTGAGGGCGACTTGCACCTTCATTTTTGCCATGCATCGATTTGAGACGAAAGGTTTTAAAGGATATCCATGGATATCCCTACATGGCAAGAAGCATAAAGGTTTCAAAGGCAGCCCTTAGCCTTGGTGAGGAAGTGGAAACATTCTACGAAAAGACGATAACCCGTTTTGGCAATTCAGCAAAAATAGATGCACCGAAGAAGTATATCGGTAAGCGCGCATATGTTATCGTCGTGAAGGATTAGGAATAATTTTGACGCAAAGCCAGAATGATAAGAACATAGTTATTCAGTCTTGCCAATGGAACCGGAAAGCTGGGCCATTTCCTATTATGGGAGGAGATATGCCAGTCCGCAAGGAGCTACGAGCGAATCGAATGCGCTGCAACCCATAAGTTTCAACCGAATCTTGCGCTGCATGTTCTGACAATTGGACAACCCGGATATTCTGAAGAGCCACCAGAGTCAAGAGTCAGCTTGACAGAACAGAGCAATTCGCCATTTTCATCGTAATATGATTCGGTAAAAGAGCCGCTATCCCCTCGATCTAAGATATAAACGGTTTCTCCATTAGTATCACTACATTTATTGACCTGACTGCCGCAAGAGGCAAAGAGTTCCAATGGATTCTCTAGATCGAGTAACGGGCAGGTTAAATATTTTTCTCCAAGATAGGCGGCATAAACATTTTGAGGTACATTTAGCAATATAGCTGGAATTACAGCGGAAAAATAGATTATAAGGACTAGAATGATGACAGCAACACATATTACGATTTTTGTATTTGTTTTCATATTTGTTATCCCACACCGTTCGGACGAGCCGCCGCGGCTCGCACCCGCATTTGGGGCTGGAACGGCCTTCATGCCGCCACCGCAGCTAAAATATGGTTGGCTCGGTTTTTAAGGGCTTTAGATAATCTCCCAGTAGGCACCAGATGGCTCTGGGAATGGCCAAATTCACGAGAAATGTTCCGGCAGAGCAGATAAAACAGACCTGCTCGCTTGCACCATTATACAACCCCTTGCACTGAATGAGTCGCATTACTTTTCTGGAAAGCTATAAGCAATACATCATCCACGCTTGCATTGCATGCTTTTTCAACTGTTTTTACATTTCTTTTACAAAATTCGACAAAATCGGAATTTCGTGTTTTTAATGGGAACGGAAGTTGAGGGTAGATAATATACCCGCACGTAGGCTCGATTTGGGCACCTGCCGGATTTGGAATGTTCGGGGTATGACACTCAAGTATATTCAGCTCAGAAAATGGCGAGAGATAGAAAAGCAGCAGCAAAAGTGCGATTACGGATATGCCTAAGACAAGAACCTTCCGATAATCCATAATAGCAACTTGGTGAATAATTCCTTTAAATAGAATGGACTGCACTAAAAGCCAACAGTGGGATAAACTGCGGCGAGACACATAACTGGTTATAAACAGAACTGGCGAATATTTGAATCGGGAAGCCAGGGGCTCTTTATATATTTCGGGTGGAATCCTCAAAAATCATACTTCCATCCCAGTTGATGCCTATGCAGGTGGATTCGTCGTCGCAGATTTCAGCATTCAACGAATTCCTCACGACAATCTATAAAAGCCACCTCGACGACCTGCTCCGCGTCTATCCCACCCAGAGAAGCCTTTTCGTGAACTACACGGACCTGGAGAAATTCGACCCCGACCTCGCGGATGCGCTCGTCCACACCCCGGACCTGATAATCGGGGCTGCGGAGGAGGCGATAAAACAGCTCAACCTCTCGGTCCCGGCCGGAACCACGTTCGCGCCGCATGTCCGGTTCACAGACCTGCCTTCGGACGCCCTGCTGATAGAGCAGCTCAGCTCTAAGAACATCAACGAGATCGTGTCGTTCAAGGCAGTCGTGACCAAAAGGGCGGAGATACTGAACAGGGTGAAGGTCGCGGTGTACAAATGCGAGATGTGCGATGCCGAGGTCAGGCTTTTCGTAGGCAAGAACTTCGCCCCGCCCAAACGATGCGAGGAATGCAAGAAATTCGCGCTCAAACAGGTGGAGGATGACAGCACTTATACAGACATACAGAGGGCCGAGGTGCAGGAATTGCTCGAAAGGGTGCGCGGAGGCGCTCCGGCTGCCCACATCGAGCTCCTGGTCGAGGACGACCAGGTGAACAGGATCGCCCCGGGCGACAACATCGAGGTCGTAGGCGTCATGCGCTTACGACCGCCCTTGAAGATGAAGCAGAAACAGGAGTTCATCTACGGCAGGTACATCGAGGTCAACAGCGTCCGGAGCATGAAGAGGGATTTCGAGGAGATAGAGATAACCAAGGAGGACGAGCGCAGGATAAAGGAGCTCTCCCAGAATCCCGAGATAACGGACATGCTGGTGAGGTCGATAGCACCCTCCATCTATGGCCATAACGAGGTCAAGCTCGCCCTCGTGCTCCAGCTATTCGGAGGCACGAAAGGCAAGACGATGAAGGGCGGGATACCTATCAGGGACGACATACACGTGCTGCTTATCGGAGATCCTGGTATCGCCAAGAGCCGATTTTTGCAGAGCATATCCGACATCGCGCCCAAAAGCATATACGTGAGCGGCAAGAGCGTTTCCGGCGCGGGGCTTACTGTCTCAGCCGAGAAGGACGAGCTCGGGGAAGGCGGATGGACGCTGAAGGCAGGAGCCCTCGTGCTCGCGAGCGGCGGGAGCGCGCAGGTGGACGAGTTCGACAAAATCGAGGAGGACGACCGGGCCGCGCTCCACGAGGCGATGGAAACGCAAACGATCAGTGTGGCGAAGGCTGGAATTGTGGCAAAGTTCCGGACCAAGACCGCCATCCTCGCAGCAGCGAACCCGAAATACGGGCGGTTCGACCAGACCAAGAATCTCGCGGACCAGTTCGACATCCCCCCGACGCTGCTGTCCAGGTTCGACCTGATATTCCCGATAGTGGACGTCCTCGACGAGGAGAAGGACGCGAAACTCGCTGATTACATACTCGCGACGCACATGGGCAAGGGGAAGGAGGACACAGACAACATCGACAAGGAGCTCCTCAGGAAATACATCGCGCACGCGAGACGGAAGGTATTGCCGAAACTCACCCAGGAGGCATCCACCAAGATAAAGGAGTTCTATGTCGAGCTGCGCGGGAAGAGCAAAGACTCCGGTTCCGTCGCCATCACACCGAGGTACCTCGAAGGCCTCGTCCGCCTGGCAGAGGCCCACGCCAAGATAACGCTGAGCGATACTGTCGATGAGGAGGATGCGGACGTCGCCATATCGCTTTTCAACTATGTCATGCAGCAGATCATGACGGACAAATCCACAGGCGCCTTCGACATAGACATCGTGGGGACCGGGAAGTCCAAGACCGAGCGGGACAGGATGCAGAAGGCAGACACCATACTCGACATAATCAGGGAGCACCTGCGCAAGAACGACAGCGCCGAGATAGACCAGGTGATCTCGGACGCGCAATCATATGATATAGACGAGGCGAGCGCGAAGAAGATACTGGCCGAGCTCCTCAGGAAGGGCGTGGTGTACGAGAAGGAGCATGGGCATATAAGGATTGTGGGCGAGTGATGTCCCATAGGCTCCCAGGTATAGAAAGCGCACTGCAGGTAGTATGATGAATCTGATAGCGAAGATGCTGCTGATTTTCGCCATAGCCCAGCTGCTCGGCGTGTTCGTGGGCTCGGTGATCCTGCAGGACATGGACAAGAACCCCATGGTCAGCGGCCTTGTCATGACAACGGACGCGAACGAACCCCTGAATGCGGTGTTCTTCATCGGCTACATACTGGCCGGCGCGCTCGTCATGATACTGCTCATCAGGCTCCTGAAAGCGTATGAGCTCATCTTCAGGGCGCTGGAGTTCGTCCTCATCTCGACATCGAGCTCTATCGTGTTCTATGCGTTCTTGCGGTTTTTCATGGGCTATGAAGCGAGCACCATCGCCGCGATAATCGCTGCGCTCTGCTTCTCTGCCGCAAGATCCTTCCTCCCTCCTGTGAAGAACCTCGCCGCTGTGCTCGCCACTGCCGGAGTGGGAACCATCTTCGGCATATCCATGGGCATGCTGCCGCTTCTGCTGTTCCTCATCATGCTCTCGGTGTATGATTTCCTGTCCGTGTTCGCCACCAAGCACATGGTGGAGATGGCTGATTTCATCGTGAGGAACGACCTCGCATTCACCGTGACCGCAAGGGCCCCTCCTGCGCGGCCAGGCGGCAAGGAGAGCAGGATAGACCTGGGGACAGGAGACATGATAGCTCCGATAATGCTGGAAGTTTCTGCATTCGCCTTCAACCCGCTCGCGAGCGCGTTCATATTCGTGGGAGCGGTGGTTTCGATGGCGCTGTTCCTCACGCTGGTGTGGAAAAAGAGGATGGTGCTGCCCGCTCTGCCTCCGATAGTGCTCGGCATGATAACCGGCCTGCTGCTGGGGTTCCTCCTGGGCCTTTACTGACATCCGGCCCGTTGCAGCGCACATATATATTACTTGCGTTTGTAGGATTTGCGGTGATAGCAGTGGTTGTGAAGATAATCAAGAAGGCCGAGAAGTTCAGCGAGAAGAAGCTACGCGCATCGCTCAGGATGGCACACGCGGTGCCCAAAGCCACTCAGGCAGCGGTCGGGGCGGTCAAGAAGAAGGTACGCTCTGGCATAAAGACCATGTCCACGGCCGACATAAGGGGGATCGTCGTCAGCGTCCTCAGGAAGCTCGATCCGCGCGCCCTGAAGAGATACGCGAGGTTCCACAAAAAATAGCAGACTCCTTGGTTTTCATTTTTCTGATGCGCAGGTCCAGGACAACCTGGACAGTGCTCGGCGAATACGGCCTGACGATGCGCTTGCCGACTACTTCTATCGAGACATCGTTCTCCTTTGCCGCTTTCTCCGCCTTGGCTATCGCATCACCAAACGGATCCTTGATGCCTGCGAAGGTGTAGAAATGGACAATGCCACCGTCTTTCACACCTGCGAAAGCGACATCCAGGAAATCCTGCGCGCCCTTGGGAAGCGGCATGAGGACGCGGTCCGCATAATTCCGGTAATTCTTCATGACGACCTTGCGCGCATCGCCCAGGATCGCCTGCACATTCTTCGCCTTGTTGCGCTTTATGTTCTTTTCCATGAAAGCGACCGCGTCGGGATTCAGCTCGATGGCGATTATGCGAGCGCTCGGCTCTTTCCTCGCGATGACAAGCGGGAACGGCCCCACGCCTGCGAAAAGCGCGAGTATCTTTTCATCCGGCTTTACGAGCGAAGCGATGCGGGAACGTTCATGTGAAAGACGCACGGAGAAATAGACTTTCGCAACATCGAGCTCCATGGCGACGCCGCTTTCCTTGTATAGCGTGGTCGTCCTGTCCTCACCTGCGATGCGCTTGAGTCTCCTCACCCTGAACTCGCCTTCCATGGGACCGAGCTTCTTGAGGACTGTTTTGAGGTTCTTGTGCACCTTGAGGAGCGCTTCGCCGATCAGGGTTTCGAGTTTCGTGTTTTGCGGGTTTGGAGTTTCGGGTTCCGGGTTCCGCGAGTTCGAAACGCGAAACTCGGAACTCGGAACAGACCGGTTTTGGGTTGTGGATTTCGGATCAGGTATCTCGATTATGGCGATATCCCCGATGATGTCGAAGGAGGTTGCCAGTTTTTCGAGTTCCGCCTCGCTCATCAGGCCTGAGAGCGCCTCAGCGAGGCTTTGGAACCCCTTTTCCCGTGGCTCCACTTCGCGCTGGACTAATTCGAAGCCGAGGTCATTCTCGTATCTTGAGAGCGGAAAAAGCACGTAGTCGTTCTCGGAGATGACAGGATAGTCCTTGGCGATCAGGCCTTTGCGGACGAGCTCGCGGCGGATCGATTCGCCCTGGTCTTTGGGAACCTTGAGGAAAAGCATGAGAAGAGGATGTAGGAAATGTAATTAATCTGTTGGCATGGCATCGCGGTTCCTCTGTCTTTTTTATTTGCCCTAGATTAGAAAAACCTTAATCTAGGCAGAAGACACGCTCTCGATAACCATATTGGATCGTTATTCTATCACTATCGCCGGCTTCCCTGGCATGGCTGATTTCGCTTTCTCATGCTTAGCCTGCGCCTCAGGGAGCACGACGACCTCGCAGGAGTATTCCCTCGCCAGGAAATCCTTGGCATCCAGGAGCGCGTCGAGCTCCTCCTTCTCAGGCAGGACATCCGCGAGCGCGTGCACGTTCTTCATGAACTGCTTCGCGACTGTCTGGACCTCTTTCATCGGCATCTTCTCTGCCGCAGCCGCTTTCATCAGCTCCTCGAACTTAGGCTTCTGCCGCGCCATGTCATAGAGCTTCCGCTTCCACGCGCCGGCTACATAGACCGTGACCTTCTGCGGCTTCTTTCCGATCAGCTCGGATATCTTGTCTATGTCAGAATGCACCTTCTGCACCAGCTCCTCGCCTCGTTCCACGCCATCGTCTATCTTCGAGCGGTCGGGCTCGGGGAACGACGAGAACATCACGAGGCCCTTGCCGCCGAGCATCTCCCAGTATTCCTCTGCGTAATGCGGCATGAAAGGCGCTATCAGCCTCACCCACTGCAGGAAGAAATCGCGGAGATTGACGTCGGTGGAGCGCTTCATGTACCATTGCAAATCGCTCACCACCTCGTAAAAGATAGCGAGCGAGAGCTCGCGTATCGCGAACTCTGAATAGAACCTGTCCGCAAGATCTATCTTCCGGTTCAGCCTGGAGAGCAGCCAGCGCTCCGCCCTTCCTGGGGTTTTCGATGGCGGCTGCTTGGCGGACTGCTCGACGAGCGCGGTTATTAGCGCCATCCTCGAGCGCATGCCATCGGCGACCGTTCGGTTGAAATCCGTGTCGCTCGAGAGTTCCGCCCCTGACACCACCGAGAAGCGGATTATGTCAGCCCCGTATTCCTTTATGGCCTTGCGGAGCGGGAGGATATTCCCCATGCTCTTGCTCATCTTCGCTCCGTCCATGAGCACGAATCCGTTAGTGACTATCTGCTTGGGCCAGAGCTTCTTCTCCGGGAAGATGCCGACATGGTTGAATATGAAGAGCGAGAGATGGTTGCGCACAAGGTCTCCTGCGCTGTGCCTGGAATCCACAGGATACCAGTACAGGAAGCTCTCGCGCATCTTCCTCATAGCCTCGTCCCCGCTCCCTTTCCCCAGGAAAACGAAATCGAAGAACGCGTCATCCATCTTAGATGCCGGGACTGCGGCGAGGAGATGGGCTATGGTATAGAACGCCATGTATATGGTGGAATCCGAGAGCGCTTCTATCATCTTCGTCTCGTCGAACGGGAATCTCGTCCCGAGTCCCGCGGCCCTTGTGCATGGCCTGGTCTTGAACCAGTCTATAGTATAGAGGTACTCGCTGCGGGTCTTCTCGGGGACGATACGCATGTCAGAGAGGCATTCCTTGGCCTTGGCCTTCCATTCCGGGACGCCATAATCGATGAACCACTGGTCCTTGAGGATGTTCACCACCACCTGCGAGCCGCATCTGCAGGTCACAGGGCCGTTGGCAATCGTAACGATGCCGAATGCATCGCCGGAGGACTTCATCTTGGCTGCTATCTTCTCCTTGGCCTCGATGCCTTTCTGGCCCTTGAACTCGCCCGCCACCATGATGCCGCTGTGCGCTTCCTTGGTGTATATCTCCTTTGTGGCTTCCTCGGCGAGCGGGTCGTCCTGGTTCCTGACGCCGAGGCGCTCGACAGCATCCTTCGCAGGCGCAGGACCGTAGCCTTCGAGCGAGAGCACCTGGGGCATGGGCATGCCCGCCTTCCCGAGGTCGCGCAGTGCGAGATAGTCCAGGGGCGCGTGCGCAGGGACGCTCATGACAATGCCTGTCCCGATGTCCGGACTGACGAAGCTCGCTGACCATACCGGCACATCGTGGCCTGTCACGGGATTCCTCGCCTTCATCTTCAGGAGCTCGTCCGCACCCACCGGACCGAGGATCTCGAGATGGAGCTGGAGGTCGAGCGCGAGCGCCGCCTTCTTCGAGAGTATGATCGTGTCCTTCCCCATGCGCGCGCGGACGTGCTCGTGGCTAGGATTGACCCAGATGTTTGTCACACCGTATATGGTCTCGGGGCGGTAGGTGGTGACGACGAGGTATTCGTTTTTATCGTTTTTGGCATGGCCGTGCCCCCCGGAACCCGAAACCCGAAACTTTATGACGCTCACGTCCTCGAGATCAGGATCCACATCGCCCTTGGTGTCATGGGCGCTCACGGCGTTCCTGTCCGAGATGCACCATGCGATCGGGTATTCGCCCTTGACGAGGTAGCCGTGCTCCTTGAGCTTGCGGAACTGCCACTGGATGAAGCGGTTGAACCTCTCGTCGTAGGAATAGAATCTCCTCCTCCAGTCTATGGAGTAGCCCATCTCCTTCATGCCCTGCTCTATCTCGGCCGAGAAATAGGCGACAAGGCTGCGCGGGTCGGTCAGCTGAGCGGCCTTTTCCGGGCTGATGCCATATATCCTGTCGAAAACCTCGAGCACGTCCTTGTCCTTGGCGGCGAGGCGTTTGGCCATGGCCAGGATAGGGGTGCCGGTGACGTGGAATGCCATGGGGAACAGGACATTGTAGCCCTTGAGGCGGAGGTAGCGGGCGTAGATGTCCGCCGTGGTGTATGTGCGGCCGTGGCCGATGTGCTGCGGCGAGTTCGGGTAGGGGAACGCTGCGGTCACGTACCGCTTCTCTTTCCCGGGCCTGGGATCGCTCTCGAACGACCTCGCCTGCGCCCAGCGGCTGGACCATTTCTTCTCTATAGCAGCAGTATCCATAACGACGTTTTTGAGGGCCAAGAATTTTAATGTCCGGTGTTTTGGATGGTTTTGGCGGGTAACGGAGGGTATTTGTTTCAATAAATGGTAAAAAACGAACAAATAAGAACCTTTTCATGTATATTATTCTTTATAAAGATTTCCAAGCAAGGTTATGGCATGGGAACAGAGTTGAGAGTAGGAGACATCATGACCAGAAAGGTCGTGGTCGTTCCATTCGGCAAAACCGTCCTCGAGGTGGCCAGGCTGATGAAGAAGAATCTCATCGGCTCGGTGATCGTCGTCGAGGACAAAGAAGGCAAACACGCTAAAGGCATAATCACAGAGAGGGACATAGTGTACAAGATCCTCGCCAAGAGCGAGGACCCATACAAGGCAAAGGTCGAGGACATAATGTCCAAACCTCTCAGGGTAGTCAGGCCGGATACGACCATAGAGGATGCAGCCAAGGCGATGCGGGAGAACAAGGTGAAAAGGCTCCCGGTCGTTAATGACGCTAACGAGCTCATAGGGGTCTTAAGCGAAGGGGACATCATGAAGATATTCCCGGTAGTGGTGGACCTCATAGAAGAAAGGGCTGAAATCTCCTGATCACGCTGTGCACGGATGGCCGGTGGAGCTTTAAGCTATGAAGCAACGCCGCGCCCGAAAGGGAACGGCGGCCCGCAAGGGCGGTCAACAGTGCACAGCTGATTCTCATTCTGTAACCCCAGAGACAGGACTTGGAAACGTCCGATAAAGGAGAAGGTGAAAGATATGGCTAAGACATACATAGACACAGTGAAATACTTGATATATACGAACGTGGAGATAAGCGGACTGGTGGAGAAGCCCGACGTGGTCGGCGCCATCTTCGGCCAGACCGAAGGGTTGCTGGGGGACGAGCTCGACCTGCGCGACCTGCAGAAGAACGGCAGGATCGGCAGGATAGAGGTCGACCTCGGCGGCAAGGAAGGCAGGACGACGGGCGTCATCAAGATACCCAGCAGCCTCGACATGGTCGAGACCTGCATAATCGCAGCCGCGCTCGAAACAGTGGACCGCGTGGGCCCGTGCGAAGCGAGGCTCAAGATCACGAAGGTCGAGGACACGAGGAACGTCAAGAGGAAACAGCTCGTGGACCGCGCGAAAAGCCTGCTCAAGAACCTGCTCAACACCGAGATCCCGGAGAGCAAGGAGATCTCGCAGCTGGTCAGGGACGAAGTCAAGACAGCGGAGATCGTCGAATACGGCCAGGACAGGCTTCCGGCAGGGCCAGGCATCGACAAGAGCAACGAGGTCGTCTTCGTGGAAGGCCGCGCGGACGTGGTCAACCTGCTCAAGAACGATATCACGAATATCGTGGGTATCGGCGGTGCGAAGGTCACCAGGACGATTGTGGAGCTCTCGAAGAAGAAGGAGGTCACGCTGTTCCTTGACGGAGACCGCGGAGGGGACATCATCCTCAACGAGCTCGCGCAGGCAGGCGTGGACATCGACTTCGTGGCAAGGGCCCCGGCAGGCATAGAGGTCGAGGAGCTGACGAGAAAGGAGATAATCAAGTACCTGCGCGGCAAGATACCGTTCGAGCAGAGCGGCAAGAAAGGGCCGGAGAGGCGCTCGCAGGAGATACCGAGATTCAGGCAGCCGGACCCAGTGCCTGCACCTGCGCTGGAACCCGAATACCGGGAGCGGGAGCAGAAACCGGTGCAATACGAGCCGAGGCAGCAATATGAACCCAGGTCCGAACCTCGGCCCGAGCCAAGGTCTGAGCCAAGGCCCGAACCGAGATATGAGCCGAGGCAGATGCAGCAGCCAAGGAGAAGGCGGGAGGAAGACTACCCGGCGGACATCCCGAGGCTGGATGTTCCGGACGAACCTGCTGAGAAAGCCGTCCCCATGCCCAAAGCCCAGTTCAGCGGCAAGGATGACCTGATGAAGGAGCTCGACGAGCTCGCGAACACCCTCAAGGCGAGGTTCTACAACGGCGGCATGGAGAGGACAGCTGAGGTTCCGGTGCGCGACGTGATAAAATCGCTCGGCGACACCAGGGACGTCCATGCCATAGTGTTCGACGGCATCATAACCCAGAGGCTCGCAGACCTCGCATCGAAGCAGGGCGTGAAGCTCCTGATCGGCCTGAAGATAGGCAATGTCAACAAGGTGCCTGAGAACATCGAGATAGTGACGAAGAACAAGTGATTTTTTTATTTTACCATCTTTTTATTTTTCTTAATTCCCTATTTATCTCATAAGGAAGGAGTTGGTTTCCTGTTTGAACCGGAAGAGTTGGGCAGGCTGAAAAGGGAACACAGAAGCTTAGAGGCAAGACTGGAAAAAACCGGAAAGGACAGGCTCCCCACGGTCCTGAGGCTATCGGAGCGGCTGGAGGCACTGATGGATGAGATAGGATCCACACGCGAGAAAGAGAAAACCTTGTGGAACCCTGCTGCCATCACGCGATTCAGGATCGCCAAGAAAGGCTTCGAACTCTCCAAGGAACTGAAACATTTCGAAGAGGAAGTGGCGGGCGAATTCGTGAAGGGGAACGTCCCGGAAGAGGCAGGAAAACGGTTCATCTCCATAGCGCGATTGATCGAAAAGAACAAGATCCAATCCGCAAAAGATGAATTCGGCTATTTCGAAGAGATCATCGGGGCGAGCAGAAGATACGGCGAGGTCGGGGAGGAATTGAAGGGGAAGGAGATGATGCTCCAACGGGAGAAGACCAGGATGGAGAAGATAATGGCGGAGATGTCTGGGCTTGAGAAGGTCGCCATAGATCAGGAGAAGGTCCGCAGGTACGATGAACTCACGGACAATATCGCGAAACTCAAAACCCTCAGGGAAGGATACCTCGATTCCCTCCTGTCTATGCCGGTCATCGAGCTTATCAGGGAGATAGGCAAGCATTCCCCTGAGGATTATTTCCAGGAATTTCCAGCGAAAGAGGAGATGGAAGGGCTCGAAAGGTTCTTTTCCGATTACCCGGCATTCGGAAGATGCGATGCAAGGGAGCTCTGCGGATCCTTTGCTTACAGCGAGAAGAAGCTTTCGCACATCTGTCCTGAGACCACCAGGTTCAGGAAGGCGGTGCTGGGAAACCGGCGATTCTTCGAGACGCTCAGCGCCCTGAAGCACACGGCTTTCCTCGCGGTTGACGACAGCGACGACAAGGTCCTGGATTTCTACGCTGCGAACATCGCAAGCGCGGAAGGCATCGTCAGCCGGATACGGGAGCTCAGGAAGGAGAAACTTTCCGATAAGGAAGAGCATGAGAGAAGCGAGCGGATCGGGAAGAGGAAGGCAGAGCTGTCGAAATACTCGAAAGCCGGTTTGGAAGCTGAACTGAAGGAGATTGAGCATCTCCTCGGGATTTTACATTCCGAGACTCAGAAGAAGGATCCGGATGGCGGGGGGTTGCTCTCCGGGTTCGGGCTATTTCTGAAAAAAATATCAGGTCCGCCCCGTTCTCCAGGCTGACCCTGGTAAGACGCGCGTCTTTTACGTTCTCCGTGGACTACCGGTACATGCTCAGGTCCACCATGACCAGATAAGTCGTATCATCCGGGTTGACGACAGTCGCGAGCCGCCTCATCCTCACCACGTTGACAGGCGCAGGACTGGTCGGGACATCGCCGCCGATCGTCACATAGTGGCTGTCTGAAACGTTCGTGACCCTGAGCGAGACGCCATAGCCTGTGCCGAGGGTTCTCTGCAGCCACGCCTCGTCCTTGCCTTTCGCGCAGCCCAGGACAACCGAGCTCACGCGCTTGTCGTCTATGCCTGCAGCCAGGCCGAACCGCGTCATCGTATTGCAGTCGTCTGTAGGCGACGATGGCAGGAAGAACAGGTTCGACACGCGTATCGCCTCTTTCCCGAGCGGGTCGTTCTGGTAGTCCAGGAACGCGCGGACGCTGTGCCAGTAGGAAAGCAGCGCTACGAGCGCGAGAACGAATATGACCGAGGCGATTATCGCATCAAAGCTGAAATACTGTCCTTTCATAACAAACACCTACTGTGACGACTGCGTTATCGTGAGCACCCCGCCTTTGTTGCGGAGCATGAGCATGTTCGAGCAGCGGTCGCTCCTGAGGACCGCCCCCTGGATGCAGCCGTCTTCCACGACCGCGTATGTGTATTTCGGAACATTATACTGGTAGCTGAAATTCCCGTAGCTTCCCGGCCATTCGAGCAGAATCGTCGCGTTGGGATTGTTGATGTTCCCCATGTTTATCGTGTAGGGGGTGCCGAATATGGAGCGGGGGAACGTGTAGTTGTATGCGAACCCCTGGCCGCCTTTTATCGACAGCGTGAGTATCGTGACGAATTCCTGGCCTGTCTCTTTCGCGAGCGAGTTCTGCTGGTATGGTATCTCGGTCCTCTGGAGGTCGTTCACCACTATGAAGGCAGCCACTGCCACGAACATGAAGATGGCTGTGTATATCATGAATTCGATCGCGACTTGCCCGTGCAAGTTGCCAGCAGAGGGCGTAGCCCTCTCAACTGCGACCTGGCCTTTATTGCTGGCAGGCCTATCGGGAAGGGGGTACAAGCAGCTCCACCTTGTTATCCTTGTTCGTCACCACTACCTCGATAAGGCCGGTCCGTTTGCCGATATGCATACCGCTGGGCCCTCCGGCCACCTGCGCGATTATGGGCGATGCGGCCTCGAATTCGCCGCTGGACGTCTTTATCCTGACGATCGCCTCGGAAACCGAGACGTAGATGTCCTCTGTGGATGCGGGCACGTTGAGCAGCAGGACGCGCTGCGCGCCCGGGCCCTCGGCATAGACGAGGTTCACCGAATCCGCGAGCGAGCGTGCTGAAGCGTCTGCCTGCGCGCGTGCGGTGTCCTCATAACCTGTCGATGTGATGGAGAACAGCAGGAACAATACCGGGATCGTGAAGGCGAACACCACTCCGACGGTGACCAGAAGCTCGAGTGACGATTGGGCCTTCATCAGCCATCACACCCCGCATCGGTGTTGCAGGCGATGCTGCCAAGACCGTAATCCGTCATCGTGTCAGGCCCGACCGCGAATATGCCTGTGATAGGCGTATCCGCGCAGGAGTTGAGATCCCTGCATCCTGGAAGGCCGCGTATCTTGATGCCTTCGATAGAGTCGTTGAACAGCTCGCGATCCAGCCTGCTATTCGTGTCATATATCTTGTAATCGTTCGCATAGTTGCCTATCACGAATGTCTCTATGCCGTATTTGGAGTCGTTGTAGGAATATGAATCTGCAAGGAGACGCTGCATGTATGATGGCGCCTTAGGGCTTTTGGTATAGTAGCCGCACATCACGAAGTCCCTTATCTTCTCGACATCGTAGATGCCTCCTGGAGAGAGTTTCTTCTGCGGAGTGGGCGGGCCGACCTCATCCGCATTATATTTGTTGATGAACAGGACGCACCTGCCTTTTGTCTGCTCGTCCTTGAGGATCGGGCAGGACGGGGCATTGCCTGGCTTGAAATCCCTGGCCACGATGAACGGCTTGTCGATCTTATCGCCTGCGCTCGAATCGATAGTGACATCAGAGCAGTCCTTCTTGCCGCTGAATCTGAGCGCGTTGAACGTTCCCTGCTCGCTCTGCGGACACTGGGATGAAGGATCGTGCGACGGAGCGGTGGTGACTATGAAGCCTCCGAATTGCCCGTATATGTCGGGCTTGAGCGCGGCTATCTCGTCATACGTGCCGACAAGGATGTATGATGATCGCATGGATGGGGCCACCTGCGAGTATCCCGGAAGATCCTTTGGCATATCGGGTATGTCGCTGGCAAGCGCCAGTGGGCCGTAGAGCCATCCCTGCCCTTCGCTTCCGGACGAGAGCGGGGTGACGGCCACCCATGATGTCTCCGGGAAATCAGCAGGGTTGAAGAAGAACTGGCGGTATATTGTCTTCGTGTCTCCGGCCTTGCTGTTCTTGCTCGCCCTCGCGAGCGCAGGGTCCACGAGGCCGCTCAGCCTCACCTGGTTCGATATGTGATAGGTCCTTGAGACCGATGACGTGTTGGTGTAGTCCCTCATGCTGAGGGTGATGTCGAACGAGTAATCGAGCTTGTCCGCGCTTGTCTGGCCGGTGGTGAAATCCGTGACCTCGAACCCGTCGATGTACGAGCCGATGGAGCGGAGCGAATCATTGAGATTGGCTGCCCATGCCCTGAGGGAGGAATTCTCGGTCTGCGAGTATATGCCCGCGCCCTGGAAGTGGCTGTCTTTGGCCGCGCCATCCACCACGAGCTCGCGGAGCGCCTCGCGTATGTTCTTCCCCTGGTCGCCCTCCGGGCCTGCGAGCACGGGGTTGTCGATGGAGTGGTCGTTCAGCCGGAGGAGCGCGCGGTTCATCATTATGTAAGATACGTTGTCGAGTTTCGGCTGCGTGATCTGGTCGATGGCGAGCTCAACCGTGGATTCCTTGTAGAACTCCGAGAAGCTCCTTTCAGAAGCCTCGATCGACTTCACCCACACTGATATCGAGAGAAGGATGTATGTGAGCACGAGGAAGATAGACACCGTGAACAGGAAACCTTTTCTATCCAACAGAACCACCTAGATGTACACTGTGAGCTTCACGAGCTCCACGTCTGATGACGGCACCAGGTCCCCGCCTCCCATCCCGAGTATGTCGCTCGGGCGGGTGTTGCCCAGCGGAAGCGACCCGCCACCTGAGATAGGGTTCTCGCCGCACGTGATTATGCCCCAGTCCTTCTTATCAGTGCCTTTGGTATCGCCTTCGGATATCGCATCGCCATGGCAGGAATTGTAGTTGTAGGGGGGATTCATGAGCTTGGTGAGCGTACCTGAATAACCGAACGTGAGTATCTGGGTGGAGACCGAGAGTTTCTTCTTGGCGGGTTTGGCAAGATGCGGATCGCCTGCTTCCGACCCGCTGTCGTATACCAGGCCCCAGCTACTGCCCCCGTCCCCGCTTATCTCGAGGGTGTAGCCGAACTGCTTCGGGATCATCGTCCCGACTGTATTGTTCACCAGTGTTTTCTGGTTCGATTCCCATGAAGCTTCGGTGCGCTTGTCCTCGGCGACGATGTTGTCGAGAACCGATGCCGCGGGATTCAGGCAGATCCCGTATTGGGCATCAGCGCATGTGGCTGTGGAAAGCGATTGCAGCGTGTCCCTCGAAAGATAATGCCCCTGGGTCAGGAGATAATAGTACGCGGACGGCACGCTTGAGAAGAATATGAGCGAATATATCGCGACAAGCGCTATCGTGAAAGCCACGAACGCGTCTAGCGAGAAGATGAATGCGCGCATAAGAGAAAGTATGGTGGGGCATCATTTAAAAACAATGGGTTTGGACTCATTTTTATCTTTTTAGACACAATGCCGGAAAACCAGGCAGAAGCGAGTAGAAAATGGCCGTTCATGATTGGCTGCAGGGCAGATACCCTGTACCGCACGGATTGCATCGCTTGAGGCCCTGGGGGCAGCCATCCGAAAGGCACGGCACCGCGGTGCCAGGGACGCACGCCTGTTTCCAGGTGCATCCGCTCCACGAGCCGTCGACGCATACCGAGGTGCCGGTGCAGTTGCCTGCAGCGCATTGCCTGGTCTGGCCGCTCATGCACAGTGGCGCCTGCGGCTGGCTTTGCGAACTGGGTTTGGTTCCGCCTCCCAGCATGAAAGAGAAGGAATATGCGAGGATGAGCGCGAGGCCGAGCATCAGCATCAGCGGGACGAGGTTCATGACCTTGATGCCCATGTCCTTTGGCGCTGCCTTTGATACCGCTCTCGGATCGCTCCGGGTCTTCATCGTTTTACGAGGCACGGCATCACTTGCGAGCATCACTTGTAATTACTTGTAATCAAGCGACGGTGCGGAGGCTTTCGCTTCGAGCGAGCGTATGAACGCCTCTGCGCTGAAAAGTCCGGCATCCTGCGTCGTCACCGTGACAGGGCAGAGGCGGACGTCATCCGGGCTCGCAGCGTCTATACCCGCGAGCTCCGCGGCTTTCATGATGGCATCCTTCTTCGTCCCGACAGCATCCACCAGCCCGACTTTCAGCGCCTGCCTGCCGCTCAGTATCCTGCCGTCAGAGACATTGTCGAATTTCGAGAGGTCCAGCCTGCCTTGGCGGTTCTCGAGCACGACGGAACGAAACTCGCCGTATACCTCGTCTATGAGGCCCTGGAGTATCTGCCGCTCATCAGCGGTCATGTTCCTGTATGACGAGCCGATGTCCTTGTGCGGGCCCGAGGTTATCGAGGTGATGTTCACGCCTATCTTGTCCAGAAGGCCGCTCATCTCCGTGAACGTGGCGATCACGCCTATGCTGCCTGTGACTGCGTCAGGGTCAGAGATTATGTAATCGGTTCCGGTCGAAAGGTAGTATGCACCCGAAGCCGCGACCTCCCTGAAGTACGCGACCTTGGGCTTCTTCAGGCCCTTGACCGCATTATATATCTCGCGGGTGGCGACCACTGAACCGCCAGGTGAATTGACAACGAAAAGAACGGCGCCGACATCGTCTCGCTTGCCGATATCCTCTATGGTCTTCGCGATCTCCTCGGAGCCGGGCGTGCCGGCAGAGAAAAGCGATGCAGGCGTGCCATCGACCGCCAGCTCGTTGTTTATGTCCACCACAGCGACGCATCTGCCCATGAGCGCGGGCGTGAGCGATGAGAACACGAAGAACAGCACGATCAGGCTGAGGAATGCGATCACGAGGACTGCGCCGGTGCTGAGCAACAGGACGCCGCTGGGCCGCGCTGGCCGGCTCTTGAGCATAGGTTCCATGACAGGGATTGCCCGTATACGAATATAAATGTTATCTGGACAACGTGTTTCGTATGAGCCAGCTCCTTGACCTGCTGCTTTTCCTGGTACCCATTTACATCGCGAATTCCTCTCCTGTTGTGCTGGGCGGAGGCGCTCCGATGGACCTCGGCCTGCGATTCTTCGACGCCAGACGGCTGCTGGGCGACGGCAAGACCATCCGTGGATTCATAGGAGGCGTGCTGGCGGGGACGCTTTTGGGGGGCATCGTGGCGCTGGCCTATCCGCTGCCGTTCTTCGCCTCTCCGCAGGCGCAGTACCTCGCGGCATTCGTGCTCGCTTTCGGTACGCTCGCAGGCGACGCGCTGGGTAGCTTCGTCAAGCGGCGCATGGGCGTGGATTCCGGCAAGCCGTTCGTTTTGGATACCGTAATGTTCCTGATCGTGGCGCTCGTCCTCGTCTTTCCCCTCGCCGACCCGTCCCTCTACGACCTTGCGAACCTCGTGTTCTTCGCAGCCCTGACCATGGTGCTCCATCCGCTCACGAACATGCTCGCGAACAAGGCCGGGCTGAAGAAGGTCCCGTGGTAACATGAACCGTGATAGCACGATAAACGACAAGATAATCCTGGAAGCGCTCAAGCGGGGAAAGGCGGACAGGCAGGGCGGCGACCTCAGCTACATCCGTTTCAGGGAGGCGTTCAGGAATGTGGAGCGGGGGACAGTGATCGTGGGCAACAGGGTGATCCTGGGCTACCCGCACATAAGGCGGATATTCGCGCTCAAGAACGGCGTCAGGAAGAACATCGGCGACCATACGGTTTACGCGGAAGAGAAGATAGACGGCTTCAACACGAGGATCGCGTCCATCGACGGGAAGATATACGGATTCTCGCGGGGCGGGTACCTCGACCTTTTCATAACCGAGAAAGCGCGGGAGATGGGGCTCGAGCGGTTCTTCAAGGACTTCCCGGACTGCGTGCTGTGCGGCGAGATGATAGGCAACACCCCGTACACAGAGCCCACGAAAAGCGGGGACGTCGTACTGTACGTGTTCGATATCGACCTGGGCGACGGAAGCTACATGCCGTGCGACGAGAGGTACAAGGTCATAAGGAAATACGGCATGACAGGCGTGCCTGTGCTCGGGAGATTCGAAAGCTCGGATTCCGCGGGCCTGCGGAGGACGATACTCGCGCTCAACAAAGGCAGGAAGGAAGGCATGGTGCTCAAGAGCATCGACCGGAGCGTGGCTGTGAAGTACGTCACCCCCTGGTCAGACATCGAGGACGTGGCGCAGGGCTCGGACATATGGTTCGACATGCCGGTAGGCTTCTACTACCAGAGGGTGCTGCGCTCGGCGTTCTTCATCGAGGAGTTCGGCCTTGACCAGAAGGACTACGCGACGAAGCTGGGCAAGGCGTTCTACGAGGGGCTGGCCAAAGCCGTGAGGAAGGCCGGCGAAGGGAAGGAGATAGACAATGAATTCGAGATCACGATAAAGGACGCACGCATCTGGGACGAGATAAAGAAGCACATGAGCCATGACGTGAAGGTCGAGATGCTCTGGAAGAGGCAGGAGAACGGCAAGGCGAGGATCAGGTTCAGGAAGATATACAGGAAAACGACCAGGCTGCTTTCCGCGTATGCTGGCGGGAAAAGCGTGACTGATTAAAATCAAAGCGCAGGCGGGTGCTGGCTGCTGCCATAGACGTTTAGACGGGCATATTCAAGGGCGTCGGCCGCCTCTTGATTGGGAGTGCCCCGTGTTGCGTTTTTTTCGCATTGCCTCGTGAACTTGCCATAATGATCAGCGAGGGCCTTATAGATTTCAACGTCTACAATGGTGGACGCCTTGGAAAACGATTCGATTACCGCTTGGGTCAAAACCGGCAACATGTCGGACTGGGACGCGGCGAACGTGATATCGAATTCTGATTTACCGAAGAGGCTCACCATGCCCTGGTCCATAAGTCCGCGCGGCACGACTATCGCTAGCTCCGCGTTTTGCTCCCTCAGTTCCCTGACAAGGCCTGCGAGAGCCCCGCAGCGCTCGCGTGAATTGCCGATCAAAAACCTGAGGCGCATTCTCTCGGATTTCACAAGCTCCGCGATATCAGAAGGCGGCTTGGCCTCTCTCCTAGCCTGGAAGAGGCGCTGGTTCCAGCTCCTCCATACGCCGCTCGCTTTCTGCGGCTCGAGAAGATTCCGGACCGAATCCGGCTGTGCCAGGTTCATCTCCAAAACCTTGTCCAGATAGCCCGAATCCAGGCAGTCTCTCAATAAGCTGCCTTTGTCGAGCGGAATGCCCTTGTCGAGAGTGGCGGCGAGTTCGGCGCTCTTGCTCCTATAAGAAAAATCAATCGTGGCCTGGACAGTGTTCTCGCCACTTCCAACATAACGGTTGGGATCGAAAAATATCCCGTATTTGTGGATGATGGCCGCCTTCCTTCCAGCGGAAACATGCTCTTCCAAAAACGGAACCACTTTCGAGCGGAAGAAATCAGTGCCGCCAGGAGCACCAGTCAATGTGGATGGACTTGGAGGCTTACCGAAAACAAGCAGAAGAGGCGTACGAGAAGTCATGATAGGTGATTTTATACGACAAAATTAAAAAGGGGCGTTTTTCATTGGGGTGGAGGCTGCGCATCCCTTGCGACCCTGAGCTGGAGCGCATTCCTTTGTCTCGAACCGAAATAGCCCACCCCATTCACCCGTATTGGACGGAAAGGACGGACTTTCGCCAGGGCTGGCGCGGAGATGGAACCCGATGGGATTATCGGTTCTGGATCAGGAAGTGAAAGTTGCATAGGCGAGAGTGGAGTGCTGACAAACCCCGAAAGGCTTGCGGTCGATTGGACTTCACTTGCTGCAGTGACCCCTGTTGCCCTTGTTTTCGGACCGGACATTATCGTTTCAACCTCAAGGTTGCGGATGGGTGGTGCATCGCTCCTGATATCGATGCCAGCTGTCGCAGACCTTGTTTTGACTTTTGGGTCGCTCAGGAGTGTGTCGCTGATAGCGCTGCCGGTTGCTGGAGACAGGGCTTGAACAGACTGGGCTCCGACAGGCCCTGATTCTGGATTTTCCAGCAATCGGATCATCGGGATCGTTGCCAAGGCACTGGCGCTGGATTTTGATCCGCTGGCTCTGACCCCATTGATGGCGGTTTCGCCGGCAGCGACAGGATCGCATCCATTGCATCCATCGGTTTGAGCACGAACCGCAGCAAGCGATGGACCGGATAGATTGGATACTGAAGCAGGATCGTGCACATGTAGTTTGTGGTTAGAAGCATCAGCGGCATCAGAACGCGGCGTAACATCCACAGGCGATATAGGCGATATATGCGCATTTGAAAACAAAACCGGATTCAAAGCCATGCTTGTGGGATATGAACCGGACTGCGTCTCATTCTTGCATCCGGATTTTCTTCCTGATTCTGCCTCATGACTGGCTATGGTTTTTTCCATCCTGTGCGCGGCTACATGCCTGGCCATGATGTTGTCCGCGCCATGCCGCGACTTGATGCGCTCTGAAGGCGGGATCACCATGCTTGCCAGATGGCCGCGTGAAACAAGCGGGGTGTTTTCCCTGTGCAATGACATGAACGGCGTGGATTTGCCGCTCTGGCCGTAATAATTCGATCGGCCGTGGAGTATTTCAGCGCTCCGGTACCATTTCACAGTCACACCATGGGCATAGACATAGAACTTGCGGCGTGAGATGTAGGCCTTTGGAATCCGGCGCACGGACCGGGCTGGAGCTGGGTGTGCCACGGCTGGATGCGCCACGCTTTCTTTCATTTTCATACCAGGCTCAGGCCTCTCCTGCCTGTTCCCAGTCCTAAAAGTGAGCGCCCTCATCATTCCTTCTCACATCAAGACAGATTTTTAAATGTTCCGAGCAGGCCTTCGTTTAATATCGTATTTTTACTTCAGAGCTACAGGGCTTTGGCCTTGTCTACCTCATATATCCCGACCATGCCGAAGCAACCGACCCGCGAGAAGGAGGAATTCGTTGATCCTGCCTTTCGGGATGGATGCGCCTGCTGCTATCGGATGCCCGCCTCCCACGCCGCCCAGCTCCTCGCCTGCCTTCCTCATCAGGATGCTGAGATTGACGCCGCCTGCGACGAGTTTTTTCGTGGCGCGGCCGGATATCTTCAACGTATCGCCATCGCCGAGCGAGATGCCGATTATGGGCCTGCCCCAGCTCTGCTGGATGCACATGCCGCACACTGTCCCTATTATCGTCTCTTCTATGACGCCCCTGCCGTCCAGAAGATAGAACCTGCCGAGGTCCTGGACATGCGAGGACGCGTATTCGATGCCTGCGCGCAGCGCCCTGCGGTGCTGGAGCAGGAGCTTGCGCGCCTCTTCGCATGCAGCCTCGTCTCCGAGGCAGACGCTCACCCCGACTTCATCCCGGGAATGCCTGCCGCACGCGTTGAGCAGGGTGCTGAACTCGTTCGCCTCGTAGGTCTCGTCCCTGCGCCTTTTGGGGAACACGTAGCTCTCGCCGATGAGATCAGCCGGGCTTCTGAGCCTGTTCGTGGACATGAGGACCCGCGCGAGCGCGCTCGCGAGCCGCTTGCGCTCTTCATCCGCGAGGTCGGAATACGTCCTTCTCTTCCCGTCGTCCTCTTTTATGCCGAGCTCGGCGAGCATCTCCCCAGCCTTGTCCTCGCGGTACGATATGCCTGGCACATAGGGGTCGTCAGAATACGCGAGGAATTGGACGAGCGGCCTGCAGTACCTTCCGTACAGCCTGAGGTCGTCCTCGACCTTCACCTCCCCGCTCGCCGTGCCTTGTTCCAGCACCCAGCGGTTCATGCCTGAAAGCGGGGATTGCATGTCGCCGACCGCGCCCACGATAGCGAGGTCCGCCCTTTTCCTGAAAACGCAGTAGGCTGTACCGGATGCGCTCAGCTCGTCGCCTCCGTCAAGGCCATGGAGGACCGGATTGGCCTGCGGTTTCGTTATGCCTTCGGTCTGGTGGTGGTCTATTATCAGGACGTCTTCGAGCTCGTTCACTTGCTTGTTGCCTCCGCCCAGGTCAACGAAGATGACCTCCTTCTCTTTCAGGTAGCGCCCGATCGCGGAATCGTCGAGCTTCCGTATGCACTCGCGCCTGAAGGCACGGCCTTCTGCGAGGAACGCGGCAACCACGAGCGAGCCTGCGCTAAGGCCGTCGGCATCGTAATGATGGACGATGAGCGGCTCCTTGAACGAGAACGCGATACGCCTGCATTCCACGCACGAATCCAGGAAATCATCGGATTTCCCGGCAGTGGTCTGTTCCATGAGGCGGCCCTTCAGTCCTTGGTTATCTCGATTTTCGTGAGGCCGCGGTCTGAGAATGTCAGACCGATCACATATGTCTTATCCTTGTATTCGAAGGACTCACCGTCGGAAAGATCGTATGTCGTTCCTGCCACGAAGAACCTGAGCGTGGAACCGGTGACCCTCTTGAGGGTGGCGTTCTCATCGAAAAGCCTGAATGCATTGTTTCCCAGGTTGAAACCGGATGAATCAGTGTCTATGGAAGGGAAGAAATCCGCGACGAAAGAATCATAGCGGACCACGTCAGCCGGGCAGGCCGGATTGTCGGTCCAGTCCGTGATCTGTCCGAGCTGGGAAAAGTATTCAGTCACATGATAGGCGCTGATCTGCAGCGTGGATGCGCCATTCCCGGTATCTGTGCCCAGGACCTTCAGCTTGCTGATGCTCTTGCCGCACATCGTGGTGGTGCTGTTCCCCACCCCGACAGACAGGCTGCACAGATCATCCCGGTCGCGATAGGCGCTGATGTCCCGGTACAGCCGGAAGGAACTCGTGTTTTCGCTGACGGATTGGAGCTCCAGAAGGTAGCCGTTGTTGAGCTGCACCACCCCGTCCTGCTCCAGCGTGAGTTCGTCCGAGCTTCCGAAATCCTCGATGATCCGCTCTTCGTCGGTAGTGTCGAGGTTTTTCTTTGCGCTGACGCAACCAGCGGCCTTGCACGCTCCGTCCTTGCATTCGTACCCGCTCCCGCACGATATGGTCGTAGTGGCAGTGGATTTGTTCGATAGGCAGTAATATTCTATGACGGACGTGGAATCGTAGCATGAATCCTGGCGGGTCACCTGACCCAACGTGACTGTCCCTTTTGTGAACTGGTCCAGCCCCTTATCGCTGTCAACGCATACATCTTCCGTGCACCTGCCCTGGTTGCATGTGAAGCCGGTGGAGCATTGGATAGACTGGCTTTTCACATCACCATTCTCGCAGTAATATTCCAAAACCGAGGGACCGTCGCACCTGTCCGCGAATGTCCCGGATCCTTTGGCCACTGACCCGGCCACGGACGTGTCTTTCCCATTGTCACTGTCATTGCACGGGATCGCCACGCAAGCGCCGCTGATGCAGGAGAAACCCGCATCGCAGTCCAAATCAGCTGATGCTGGCGCACCGTCCTTGCAGTAGAATTCCTTCAGCTTGGACGCGGAGAGGCATTCGTCCGAGGAATTCGTGTTGCCGAACACGACCGTCCCTTTCACGTTCTTCACCTGCCCTCCGTCGCTGTCCATGCAGGTGGATTTGACGCATGCTCCGCCCGAGCATTCGTATCCTATTGGGCACGGTATCTGGGCGCTCGTCACCGCGTTGTCGGCGCAGTACGCTTCTATGACATCCGCTTTGTCCGGGCAGTTATCAGCCACCGGAGCAGCACCTGCCTTGGAAGCGCTGCCTGCGACGAATATGTCCCGACCGCCATCGCTGTCCACGCATCCGCACGAGCCGTTGCCCTTGATCGCCACTCCGGCTTTCTGCGCGAGACAGGCGTTGTTGTAGGTCTTGCCGTCAGCGCCGCATACCGGAGCCAGAGCATCGGTGCATCTGCCGCCTGGTGGCAGGAAAAACACGGCGAACACAGCGCCCCCTACGAGAAGCAATGCGAACAACCCTGCGACCGCGTACAACGCATTTGGACCTGCCAACCACTGACCGGAGAGACCGGACCGCCCGGAACGATTCGATTTATCTTGCCAAGACACAATAATCAACCTGTATTGGTGAAAACAACCCTGATGATTATAAATATTATCGGAATGATGCGGGAAGGAGGTTATTTCGGTGAACCGCCCCACCCTCATCCGCTCGGAATGCCTCAAAACCGTTTCAGCGTCGTAAATGGAGGTGGTTGTTCGGCGACTTCATGAACGAACCCGCCCGGCGTCGGTCCCGCGGGCGCGGGAATGGCACAAAACAGTATCTTTCCACCCGTCCAAGCGCCACGAATGGTAGCGTTATAAAACGGACTTTAGTAAATAGTGGATGAGGGGGGTAATGATGCAGCTAACATCTAATCTTGAAAAAACAAAACAACCCGGCAATACAGTGAGGAACCCATTCCTGAAATGGGGCGCGACCCTGCTCGTTTCCCTATCCATCGCATCGCAGCTGGATGCTGCAGAGACAGCACCAGCAAAACCAGCACCGAAGACGCAAATCGTTGCTGGCAAATATCATTGCAGTGCCCCTAAACTCGTCAAGGGTACTCCGCCTCGCGGACCTGGAGGAATGATCTTATTGCCTGGACCTTCCGATATGGTTCTGAGCGAACAAAACGGATCCTTTTCGTTGACCGATTATACCGGTTTTACTATTCCAGTCAAACACACTGCCCGGGGTTTCAATTTCAAAATAACAAGCGGCAAAGTGACGGTGAGCGGCACCGGCCAATTCTTAGCGGATGGAACTCTGAAAAGCAGTATCACCCGTTCCTTTCCCTATTCTGAAACTGCGTATGTGTGCAAGCTGGTTGAACCGCAGAAACCCGTCGCACCAATCCAGCAACCCGCTGCGCCAACCGGCACTATGATGCGCGGGGTTTTCATCCGGCCATGCCCAAACCAATTCTACGCCTCCAGCTCATTTACTAGCAAGAATGCACAACCAATGATTTTCACCGGTGGTACAATCTCCTCGGCTTGCAACGATATGGCCGCAGCAGGAGTCACGGACCTCTTCATCGCTTTCAAGGCGGACGACCAAAGTAGCGCTCCTGAATGTGGGCAGAACGGCGATCTTCTCTATGATAGCCAGCAGTATACGGGCAAGGATGCAAACGGCAATGATTATGAGAATCCAACATTCGTCACGGCGAGAAGCAACGGCTTTGACCCTATCCTCTCTATAATCAATGCATGCAAAAGCGTTTACGCCACGCTGAACAAGAGCGTGACCTTCCATGCCTGGGTTCCGGTCTTCAATGACGTCCATGCAGCAGCCATAAAAGGCATGCTCGCACAGCAGATCCTGCAGCCCGACTACCGCAGCGAGATGTTCGGCGACCCTACAAACAGCGACGTTGTGAACTACGAGCTTTCCGTAATCTCTGAAATCGCGAAACTGAAACTGTATCAGAGTGTTGGGGGGATAAATCTCGACTATATCAGGTACGCCGATTCAAAAGCAGCGAAAGCCGGATATGCTTGGGATGTGAAACCCGATGCGGTGAGCGGATTCGCGGCCTCGGTCAAGTCTAATCACCCGGGCAAGCGGATATCCGCGGATATCTTCGCCAACCCGCTTTCCAGGGTTCAGATAGGGCAAACCAACGTCCCTGATGTGGTCGACATGCTGGTTCCGATGCTATACAGCTATTTCTAGATGGGCGGAAGCACACAGGTGTATCTGGAGGCTGAGGCTAACCGGCTCAATTACCCTACTAAAACCTTGATACCGGTGCTTCGGGGGTGGAATGTCACGAATCCCAATGGACTGGTAGCTACGATCACAACGGGCATACAGAATTGGACTGTTTCACAATCCAAAGGGCTGGTAGCGGACCTCACAGCAGATATAACGGCAGTGAAAAACGCAGGCGCGAATGGATACGCGATTTTCACATACGAGTCCCTGAGGAAAGCTACTGGGTCAAACCTGGCTGACCTCAGCAAGAAGATTGGGTATTAAGAGCGACGGGAAATCCTTCATCGGCCAGATTCCTACGGTACGAGCGAAATGGACGCAATAAAAAGAGATACGAACTTACATATCCTCATGAAAGCGGTTTTTTTTGTCATCGCATTTCTAATCATATTCGGTTGCTTGGGAGTTTCCTCGAGTGACTCGGGCGGTGGGCGAGGTAATAATCTTAGGATAAGATATACCTCCTCAGGTCAGATATATTTCGGAAATAGCCAAGGTATTATTTTATACAACAAAATATTTGAAGGAATTTGGTTAGAAACAAAGGAGTTAAGAAATCCCGATTGCTACAACCTGGATGATTTCGTTTTGTTGCCTCAAAACAACGTTCTTTCTGCTTACAGAAGAGGCGGTGAAGGATGTGGAGTACCTGGGGTTTACCTCACATTCTTGAATAATAACTCTACTAATATTATTCTCCCTCCCACTAATACCCAATCACAATATGAAAATCCAGTCTTGACTATCTCTAATGATTCCAAATTTCTTACATTAACATATGAAAATTATAGTAAACGTCAGGAAAAATACCTCGGAGGTTTTTATCTCATCAGCACAAATAACCTGTCTGTGATCAGCAATATACAAACATCAAGTTATCCAAAAACCCATTTCAGTCCAGATGGAAAATATTTGGGCGTTTTGACCCCATTCACTGCAATATCGATTTATTCAATCCCAAGTGAAATCTTAAAAAATAATTTTTCAACGGTAAGCGCAGAAGATTTCTGGTGGCTAAACGACACGGATATGCTTTTATTGGAGAATTCAAAGATAGTCTCGATTAACCCGCTTAATCAATCCGGCCCGGGCAAATTGCTATATGACGTGAACTGCAACCAGCTTGTCGGATATTATTGCTCGTTGAATCAGATTGAAGTTTCCCCCAATGGAAGATATGTTGCAGTCGGGGGGAGCTATGCGGTAAATGAGGATACTTGCAATGCGGGACCTGAAGGCTTTTACATATGCTCCGAAGGTTTCATAGCGGTAGTAGACCTTTATGAGAATGGCACCGTTTTCTGGAACCAGGGGGGCCAAGCACATGATAACTCGGCCGTTTTTGACTGGTCACCAGACGGAAACGAGCTCGCTTACACCTTTGATGGAGGGAGCATCTTCAAGCAGAAGATAAGCGGCTAGACGCCCGCCAGAGTGACACTCAAAACGCTTTATGCAACGTAAGATTTGTAAGTGCTCAATTGAGCCGCGGCAGCCCGCCCACATTTTGGAATGGGAACGGCCACTATTGTACCGCTACAGCAGCTAAAATATGGCTGGTGGTGCTTTTAAGAACTCCAGTGTTCCTTCGGCAGTATGAGGGTCAAGCCCCCCATTCGCACGGCGCGGCCCCTCTTCCCAGGGCACCCTGCAGCGCCCGCACTTTTGTTCGTGCCCCGCCTGCGGGGCCGGCCGCTATTCCGATTCCGCATTACGGAGTAGGATCAATCGAGTATGGGGTATCCAAATATCAAAAACGACAAAAATGCGTTCTTTTTGTTATTATTGTTATTTATGGCCCAACGTGGGGTTATCGGCAGGTTTTTAAGGGTTTGTGGGCACAGTATACTCTGGTAAGCTGACCTTGTATCTGCGGGCCGTCAATTCGGATGTAGGTACTCCGCATGGAGTGCACGAGCAGAATGAAGAGCTTACCTATCATATTTCTGTTTTTATCCTCACCCGATCTTCTAACTGCGAATAATAGACGCCATCCCCTTTCAGATACTTGTTTATCGCGCCTGCGATCAAATCCGCGATTTGGATTCCAGCCACTTTGTGGGATGCTTGCGCTTCGATTAATGGGATATCTTTGAATTTATCAGATAATCTTTCTCTCAATGAAACACGAAGCTTTTGCGAAACGCCCTTATCGATGACAATTTTTCCTATGCTCTTGGATGTGGAGCAAACGTTGGTGATTACGAGTTCCAATAGGGTGAGGCGTTTATCGCTTCCATCCGGATTATGGTTAAACGCTTTCTTGGCGTCGTGGGTATCGACATATGCATAAAATATCTCATAATCCAGTTCCCTCAAGCCTTTTATGAAATAGAGCATTTGCGACTTATCAAGATCGCAGGATTTGAGTTCCTTTTTGGTGAATTTTTTGCCGAATTCCTTCTCATAATTGGTTTTGAGCTTCCCTAAAACCGTTTCACAATCTTTCTTGCTGGGAGTAAGAATCCCGACATAGACAAAATACTTCGTACCTTTGCCAAAAGTGATGTCCCCGGATTCGTCAGCGAAAAGGAATAGCATCAAAACCCTCTCAGTAATCACTTGGGAGCATAAGGGTTAAAGTCCCTTCTTCATTGAGAACGGCCCGGACCTCGCACCTGAACGACTAATCGTTCAGGGCGTACCATGTTCGTTGCGACAGCGGAAAGCGAAGCTTTCCGTGCACCGAGTTCGGACCTCCGAACTCGATTGCGAACATGATTGTGCCCCGATCACCGTTCGGAAACCCGATCATGACCCGAATTTACCATGCAAGCACAAAATTTGTAAAATTTTGTGCGCATCGTAAATCCGATAGGATTTACGATACAAATAAAGAAATATAAAATAGATGACACCATTCCAAGACATGGTCAACGAGACTCTTGTCCGGTTCATCTCCGTGTTCATCAAGATGGTCGCAACCATCGTGCTTTCAGCAGGCTCGCTGTATTTCGGCATGGGCCTGCTCGACAGGCTGACCACGGAGATCGAGGAATGGAAGGAGGTGAAGAAAGGCAACGTGGCTGTCGCGCTCCTCTACGTATCCGTGCTCATCTCCATGATGCTGCTCATCCTGCCGCGCATCGAGGAATTCGTATATTATATAGATCTGGGCTCAGGCCTTCCGCTCGCAGCGCTCGCGCTCACCTTCCTGAATTTCCTGCTCGCCCTTCCTGTTTCCATCGCAATCATCTGGCTCACCATACACGTCATAGACCGCCTGACCGGGGACGTCAGCGAGATGGCCGAGCTGAAGAAAGGGAACGTGGCGATGTCACTCGTGTTCTCGGCATCAATCCTCCTGGTGTCGTTCGCTGCGACCATCCCGATGGATTCGCTGTTCACGCTCGTGAAATCGATCGAATTGATGTACGTCTGAAAGTGATGGCATGAAACTGAACAAATCGGATTTCTCAGAATGGTACAACACTATCATCAAGGAGGCGCAATTGTGCGACCTGCGGTACGGCATCAAGGGATTCGTGGTCTTCATGCCATGGGCTGTCCTGACCATGAACAGGATGTACGCCATGTACGAGAACGCCGTCGAATCCACAGGCCACGTCCCCGCGCTTTTCCCTGCGCTCATACCCGAGGAATACTTCATGCGCGAGAGCGAGCACGTGAAAGGGTTCGTGCCAGAGGTGTTCTGGGTCACTGAAGCTGGCAGCAGCAAGCTCGAGGAGCGCTACGCCATGCGGCCCACGAGCGAGACGGCGATGTATTCCATGTACGCGCTGTGGATACACGGCACGCGCGACCTTCCGCTGAAGATATACCAGCGCTGCCAGGTGTGGCGCCACGAGACGAAAGCCACCAAGCCGTTCATCAGGAGCAGGGAATTCCACTGGATCGAGGCGCACGACTGCTTCGCCACGAAAGAGGATGCGATGGGCCAGGTCCGCGAGGACATGGAGATGGCGCAGCAGGTGATACACGACCAGTTCTGCGTGCCGTTCATGTTCTTCCAGAGGCCGCAGTGGGACAAGTTCGCGGGCGCTGAGAACACCTACGCGGCCGACACGCTCATGCCTGACGGCAAGGCGCTCCAGCTGCCTTCCACGCACATGCTCGGCCAGCATTTCTCCAAGGCATTCGGCATCAAATACACGGACGAGCAGGGCAAGGAGGAATATGTCTGGCAGACGTGCTACGGGCCGTGCATATCGCGCATATACGCTGCGGTCATCGCCACGCACGGAGACGACAAAGGCCTGGTCCTGCCGGTCAGGCTCGCTCCGGTCCAGGTGGTCATCGTCCCGATAGTGAAGGAGGGGACGCGCGAGCGCGTGATGGAGATGTGCGGGAAGGTCAAGGAATCCATAGGATGCTGCTTCTTCACCAAGATAGACGATTCCGACCGCACGCCCGGCTTCAAGTTCAATGAATGGGAGATGAAAGGCGTGCCCATCCGCATCGAGATCGGCATGCGGGACGTGGAATCAGGAAGCGTCGTAGTGGTGCGCAGGGATACCGGGGAGAAGATCAAGGTGGACGTGGAAAAACTCGACGAGAAGCTCGGCGAGATCGCGGACTCGCTGGACAAGAACCTGAAAGAAAAGGCGGACAAGTGGTTCGCAGGGCAGCTCTCCAGCGCTGACAGCATGGATGAGCTCGGGAAGAAACTGGAGAAGCACGGGTTCGTGCGCGTGCCGTTCTGCAGCGACAGGATGGAAGCCAAGGGATGCGCTGACATCGTGAAGGAGAGACAGCAGGCGAACGTCCGCGGGTCGCTGTTCGGCTCGAAGGAGACACCTGAGGGCAGGAAGTGCATCGCGTGCGGCAATCCGGCGACCATCTACCTTTATGCGGCGAGGCAGTACTGATTATTATTTCTTCTATGGGTGAATAGCATATGGAAGTTGCAGGAAGGCGACCGAAACCAGGGCATGACGAACGGAGGACCAGACCGCCATTTCCAGTTGCCCCGACGATTCACAAACAAATAACCAGGTCAAAGTGCATTAAGAGCCTAAGTTCCATGGCACCACTCAGTAAAGAACAAATCGAACTGCTTGGAATACCAGAAAGGTTATTCTCTTATGAGAATTCATCTTCATTCACAACCGACCCATCAAGAAACATGGCAGATGTGGTCAATGCCATCTTAAATCACCAAAGCGTTTCCAACCCTCCGGCATATGGCATAAGCATAGACCTACGCGGGACTGCCTATTACTGCACGCTTATCGACAAACACAGAAAAGTGATTGTCACTGAAAACATCAGAAGCCTGCACTCGGAGAGCGGTGACTGGTATTTGTTCATGACAGCCCTCCGGGAAGCGCTTGGAAAGGTGAAAACCCTCACAGCCGAAGGAACAGCATTCGGCTTTGTCGTGGAAGGCACGAGGAGCAGGGTAATCTGACAATTTAGATAAATATATAACTATTACCACACACATACCGATGTGTGCACATGTCTTCGAAGTTTCCCTTAGCTATGAAAACAGCATCCCGTCCAAGCCCAAGCAAATCAAAAAAACGATTCCGCGGGAATCTCATCTGCTGGGACCTTGACGACACCATAGGGTCGTTCAAAGGCGTTAGCACAAGGCTAGACGGTTCGAAATATGGTTTTCTCAAACAAGGACTGCGAACTGGCATAGATGACACCCTTCTGGAACTTTCTGAAGAAGGGATTACTCAGGTCATCACCACGATTTCTCCGGAAATCCTGGCTTTAAAATCCGTCTTACGTTCCGGCCTGGCCATCTATTTTGACAGGATTTACGATGGCGGTGCGCTCGGAATACGAACTACAGCCGGAAAAGATTATTCCGTAGTGGCAAGAGACTATGGGATGGGGGAGGAAGAGTTCCGCTCGAAAGCGATTATTGTGGGGGATAATCTGTGCTTTGACAAGCCAAGCAGCGGGACATTCATTTGGGAACCTGAAGCTCTTTCCTATCCGGCGGACATCACAAAGAAAACGATTCTGACTTTGCTGGAAAGGGGGAATGGTGACTTTTCTGCAGGTTTCGATTCTTTCTTAGCTACTGGAGGCCAGCCAACTGAAGGGGCGGAATTGAACATTGACGGCTTCAAAATGCGCTTGTATAGGGATGGAAATGCCAACATCGCCAATGTCTATTTTTTTCCTGAAGACCAGAAACGAAATCTTGAACCCATCCCTTATCTGTAGCTAGCGGGAGGGAGCCGTTATTTTCATGCCTGCAAGGCTGGATATGCCCGGTGGAAGACGGCTTTTCGGATCTTCTGCCTTGATTTCTTTCACCGTCGAACTGGAAGCGTCGATATCTACAAACATCCGCCTGGGTTTGATCGCTTCTGTTCCTGAAGGAGAATAGCCGAAAGGCATCAACTGGCTAGTGACATGATCATAATACAGCTCTATATGCGCTGTTTGTGAACCTCGTCCACGGGCATCTTTCACTGCAGCGGCCACATCCTCGCTCTGGAGCATGAATGCGTTTCCAAGCGCATCCATCACCATCTTCTTTTGTACATAAGGACTGCCCGCTTTTCCGAACCTTTCATCCGCCCGGATGTTCCTCCCGACGCTTCCGACAAACCCACCTTCACCTGACGGGATATCTCCCTTTATTATGCAGTCCGCAGCTGGTTCAAAAAGCACCTTTGCACTACTCTGTCGCAGGACACCGGCATCGCGTTCAAGGGCAGGCAGGACGACATTGTTGAGGTGGTCTGCATATTCAGGAACCATGATGGTACGCATATCACTGCTGGTGGTTACACGGACTATGCCGCCCATGGAGGAATTGACCGACCCCGTATTCCCGAACGCGAATGCCATCCCAAACTCTCGGCCTTGATGGCTCTGGACCACTGCCCTGGATCTCTGTATTTCGATGCCTGGGGTTGGAGGCAGAAGACCCTGACCAGGTCTTGGACCGGATAGTACTGAAAGCGCCAAATCAATAAGCTCTGATTCGGTCCACGCCTTTCCTGAATACAATGCCCTTCCTCCAGAGTCCGTTTGGGTACGGGCTCGGACGCTCGCTTCTGCTAAAAAGTTGAGGAATTTTTTCCCATGCCCGGCGAAATCAGCGGCGAACTGCACGGTATTGGGAGTGCCGTCATCATTGACTCCGAGCTCAAGACCAAATGGGTCCGTATCTATCCTCCCGAGAACAAGATCGCCCTTCTCTCTGCCAGTCGCAACAAAGGCATTGCCCGTATGCGCGTCCCCCACCCCTGCCCTGAAGTTGCGCTCTTCGAAAAGATAGAAATCCCGGATAACCTCACCCATGCCTTCAGCTGTTTCGATGCTGCGGTAGAACTGCTTTACCGCAGCCTCGTTTTTCTTATTGAGTTTGCCTTTGAGGATATCATTCATCAATGCGACACTCGATGCCGTGTCGTTGCGCATGCTTCCGTCTGCGGACTTGTAGTGGACTTCCCGGCCCACAAGGTCGTGGACATTCTCGATTATCATGAACTTTTTGTGCTCAGTGACAGGAGAGGAGGTGCCGCGGGGGTCGGGATAATTGATGTCAAAACCGTATGGCACTTCAGTTCCTCCGACATTCTCAGCGGCATGTACGTTCATCGCAGGGACCCCTCTCGCTTCCAGCATCCTCGCACCGAACTGGTCCGCATTGCCATCAAACAGTTTCACTATAACGCTTCTTCCGTCTTCAAGACCGACCATATATGCGCCTGAACCCAACCCGGTTCTTTCGAAGGCAGTGATTTTTGCGTCTTCGTAGCCGGGCAGCCGTCCTATCGCGCCTTCCAAGTCTCCGTGGAACATCAGCTGGTAGACATCCGAAACGCACGATTGGTGGAAGGAATTAGGATCAGAAGTAGCTACTGATTTGAGCTCAAGACCGAGGGAAACAAGAGCGCCAAGTCGCCCGGCATGGTCCTTTTCAGCCTTCTTCCCCATCCTTGGGGGCGGGTATCCTTCGTTATACGCGGTTTCTGGATCAACCCCAGGTCTTTTTGCGGCAAGCGAACCAACTCGTGCCCGCAATGCATTGCGGTCAGCTTCCATCCTCTGCTCGACAGTCATGTTTCCTGAAGCCTCATTGATTGCTTCTTTTCTCCTTATGGCATCCTGGGCTTGCCGGGCTTGTTCCTCAAGAACAGGTCTTTGTTCTGGATAGCGCGCTTGGACGGCATCAACAAGAGCCTGGTCTTGCGCATTGATTGGCGGTAGTTTCACAGATTTTCCTCCCGAATCAAAAGCGCTTTTGGGGGATGAGGCTCCAGGCCCTGGCATCCTTTCAGCAGATGAAAGTGCAGAAGATTGCGGCGTTATGAACGGCGGTTCTCTCAGCGCTCCGGCATGCGCTGGCTGGGACGGGCCTGCCCTCGCACGCTCGGCAGCGCCTTCCATCCTCGCTGCTTCTGCTCCGACCCCGGCGCCTGCTCCTGCCCGGGCTCCGGCTTCTGCCCTGGTTCCGCCCTTCTCCTCCCCGACCCTTCCACCTTTCACCTCAGAAACGAAATCCTGCCCGGCCGCCCTTTGCACAGGCTCTGCCTGCGCCTGCATCTCTTCTGGAAGATTCGCCCTGAGCGCGGTTCTTGCATTATTCCACGCGCGCTCTGCTTCCGTCTTCGCGCGCCCGGAAGCCGCAGCATCGCCAGCGAACCTTTCCGCCCTCCTGCTCGCCCGCTCATGGGAATCCAAAGCGCTTGTTATCGCCCTTGCCTGCGTCTTGCCTCCGGCCAAACGCTCGAGCTCTGCCACTGCATCCTTATCACCGCTTGCGACCCGGCTGAGGAACGCGTCAGCGCCTTCATTCGTGGTAAGATCCCTTGCAATCGCAGAAGTCCTGCCGCCAGCGACCGGCCCGCCTGGCCTGGCGCCTGGCCCGGCAACCGGCCCTGCAGGACCTTCGCGAGGACCGCCGCCAGGACCGATCGGCCCCTGCGGCCCGGGTTCAGGGGGCTTCGTCCCTTCACTGACCTTCATGCCGTCCAGCGCCATGAGCGAAGGATTCCCTCCGCCGCGAATCACTCTTATCGTGCCGGTCTCCACGTTCACCTCTAGTGTGAACTGCCTGCCTCTTGCCTTGATATCTGCCGGAAGGTACTGCTCGTTTCCGAATGCTGTTATCCTTCCGGTCTGCGGATCATAGAACCCATTGACCCCGACATGACCCTGGCCGGCATTGCCACCTCCTGATTCTCCCATGAAGACATTGTGGAAGCTTCCGGTGACAGCCTTGCTTTGTTTCGGATCGCCGAGTATGATAAGCGCGTTTTCCGCCTCGTATCTGGAAGGACGCTCGGTGCCGAAATGCTCGTTCATGAAACCTGCGCGCCCTGGGTCGGAAGTGGCAAGCATCCTCATGTATTCCGGACCTGTGAGTGCGGGTGATTCCGGGATCGGCGGCGACTGGCCTCTCCTGGCATAAACGATCTGGAGCGCCTGTTCCACCAGCGCATCATCCAATGCAGAGCGGCTCACCCCATCAAGAAGGTTACAGGAATGGAGATAATCCTTGGGTACGCTGTTCCTGTCGGATGACCTCACAGCATCGAGCGAGCGGGCCACCTGCCTGACCTCGTCATGCATGGCTTCCAGAGTGCCCCGGCGTTCCAGGGACTGATCGAGCCGCGCTTCGAGCGTACGCCTTCCAGGCGTCTGGCCGACAGTGCCCTCCACCTCGCCAGCCTGCCTTCTGGGCGCAGCTGTTTCCAATGGCGCTGGAGCGGCTGGTGGCAAACGACGCGGCTCGAAGACCAATGGCTCGCCTCTGGCGCGCATCTCGTCGACCACCTGTGCTGCAGCCTCCCGCACGGAGATCATCCTGCCTGTATTCATAGCAGCTATGATATGCTGGTGCACCCCTCTGGCTTCCGAAGGCATCACGACCCTCTCGCCAGGCCTGGCAGTCGCTCTATCATATATAGAAGCGAGCGTATCGATCGCGGTCTCGCGCTCACGCACAGTGCCTTGCACTTGGGCAGGCGGCACGGCTGTTTCCCTTGACTGAGGCGGAGATGATAAACGGCGCGGCCGGAAGCCCGATGGTTTGCCGGCCGCACGCATGCCATCGATAACCTGTGCGGCCGAGTCCCTTACTGTGATCGGCGTCCCTGATAACCGCGCTTGATCCATCCGTGTGGATATTTCGGCTATTTCTTGATGGAGCACCACCCGTCCCCTCAGTTGATTGGCCATCCCCCTTTCATAGAGAGAGACAAGCGTATCGATCGCTGTCTCGCGCTCAAGACCGATGACAGCCTGCTGCGCAGGAGACAGGGTAAGGACCTGGCCGGGTAACCTGGCGATCTCCCCTGGCTTGGCTTCCCTGTAACCGATGATGTGCAGGAAGTGGCCGATCTCTTCCTTCCACTGCTGTTCGTTCAGATGCGACGGCTGCTCCCGGAAGAGGAAGCTCAGGAGGTCCTCCGGTTCCCGCACCCATTTATTCCCGTGCACATGCTCGAGGGCGCCGAGCACGTTCTCGCTGATGAGGAGGCCGCGCTTGGGATCCGTGAATATGCTTCTGAGCGTCGAATGGTCGGGATAGAGATGCGCGATGGATATCAGCGCGCCGAGCGCCCTCGTCCCCCCTCGCTCAAAGTCCTCGAACCCGAACATCCTGATCGTGATGTCCCTCTTCGCCCTTGCCTTGGCCCTTGAGTGGAGCGCATCCGTCCTTTCCGCAGCAGTCGGCTCGCGCATCTGGCCTGTCTCCTTATCCTGCACGCGCGCGATCGGCTCGGTGGCATCGACGAACGCGGTGCCGACCTCGGCCGAGCGCACCCCCCCGACGCCGTCGGCTTTGATCTTTTCGGCGAACCGCTCCTGCGCCTTTGCCAGCGCATCCACGAACACCCCCTTGTCCACGCCTTCCCTGAACCTGAATGCGAATCCCAGCGCGCCGTCCTTGTATATCTCGACCTTATCCGCGATGCCTGCCGCACGGAGCTCGTTCGTGAGCGCGTCCTGGAACGCGACGGTGAGGGAGTCGGCGACCGGGTGGCCGAGCTCGTTCACCACGCTCGGCCCTGCCAGATCATGCTGCACGTGGGTGAGACCTTTGCCATTGTTCTCTGCAAGCCTCTCCATCGCGCGTTTGAGAGGGCCATCGAACGCGAGCCTCAGCACTGCGAATGCATCCAGCTCTAGGGGCTGCTCGCCGGCTTCCATGCGCCTTGCGGCTTCGGCAGCCAGCTGCGTTGGCTGGGATTCGGGACGCAACCGCATCACGCCGTGGATGAGCTGCCGCACAAGGCCAGCCGCTTCAGGATCCCTGGCCTCGAGCTTCCTCAGCTTCAGGTCCACTTCCGTGGTGACGAGGGCGCCTTCCAGGTTCGCGTGGACCTCTCGCGTGCCGCGTACCTGGAATGTGTTCTTCCCTCCTGCGGTCCGGACATCCACCACGTTGCCATGGGCATTCACGCCGACCAGCGCATCATGGAGCGGGCTGTCCTTCGAGATGCCGAAATCATGGGCCACCTCGCCGAGGGTCGCCTCGAACCGTTCCCTGTAAAACTCGATCTTGGCCTGGGGGTTCTTGCCGAGCTTCTCCTGCCCGATGACGACGACCACCTCGTCGCCCTGCGCGGTCTGGAGAGTGGTGAGGACTTCGGGGTTCTTCGCCTTGAATCTCCTTGCTGCCTCGAAATATATCTTGAGGCCGAGGTCGCCGACCTCGAAAGCGCCGGTGGCCCTGTCGTGCGCGCTCCATCTCGGGCCGCCATAGCCGAGCCCGTTTTTCTGCCATGTCTTGGCCCCGTCGAATATGAGGATACCCAGTTGCGTTGTGCTTTCAGTCCCCTTGGAACTGGGTGAGAGGGAGTGCGCGGTCTGCGCGCTGTCCCTGACCTGCCCCCCTATTTTCAAGAACGCCTGATAGATGTTCTCTGAATATCCGATGTGCTGGCGTGCGCCCTCGAGCGCCCTCCTCAGCGCAGGGGCTGCAGACTTCACGGTCTCGTAGAGGTTTTTCCCGGGCCGCGGTATCATGCCATCCGGGATGGGCTCGTCGCCATACAGGTCAGCGAGATAACGCGTGAGCATCCGGCAGAATCCTTCCGAATCGCCCCGGACAGAGCGCGCGGAAACGTCTCCGATTCTCCTTGTCACCGGGCCGGCATCGGCCAATTCGGGGTTGAAAGCGACGTTCTCGATCGCCTCGGCGATATCTTCCGGATTCTGGCCGCGCCTCTCGGCCAGGAAGGAGACCACGTTCTCGTTGAGGCCGAACTTCGTTGCGAATTTATCCGGATTCCTTGCAAACTCCGCTGCGAATTCATCCGGGTCCATCGAAGAGAGCTCTTTATATGCGGCGTGCATCTTTTCTTCCAGCTTCGCACCCCTCTCCAATCTATCTGCCCAAGCGGCTGCGCGGGCGAGCCTCGCTTCGGCTTCCGGACCTCGCCCGCTTATCGCTGCCGTGAGATCCGCCAACGGAGGAATCCCTTTCGGGGGGGTGGGCCCGCGCGGCCCTGTCTCCGGAGCCGTTATCGGCTTGGTTTCCGGGGCCGCTGTCTGCGGGGGCTCTGGCGGCTTCGTGCCTCGTTCTATCTTTGCCGGAGAGAGCGCTTCTGCCACGGTTTCTGTCTCCATGCCCAGGCGCACCCTTGGCGTGGCTCCCCTGAAACCCCTCCATGCGATGGAACCGCCCGTATGCGCGAGCGGTAGGAGCACCATGCCTAGGTTCAGCCAGGCGTCCCTCCTCATCCTGCCGGCAAGAGAAGCATCCCCTTTTTTCTCGGCTTCCGTTGCCTGGTTGAAAAGCTGTAGCGACTCATAACCCATGTAAGGCATCATGCCCGCGCCGATGGCAATGTTTGTTCCTGTGAGCAGGCGTGCGCTCTGGAGCAGGGATCCTGCCCTCGTCGCATTGGCGGTATTTGCGGCGATACGGAGCATTCCTGCCAATTCCCCTATCCCGAAAGTGGCTATCGGAAGGCCGAGCATCACCAATGCCTCCCCGGACACATAACCATTAGTAAGATATTCGGTTCTCGCCCGCTCGAAACCAAGTTCCGTGAATATAGCCGTGCCCACAAGAGGCCCGATCCACGGCGCGGACGCAGGTTGCAGGAACATGGCGGTCATGCCTATGCCCATGAGCGCGTAATTGTATGTCGACTGCCTGGCCTCGGCCGTCTCCCGCATGTCATTTATGATTTTCTGCGCCTGCTCCAGGTTCCCGCTCCGAACGAGGTTGCGGACAGCCTGCTGCCGTTCCTTGAACTCTGCCGCCATGGTCAACGGAGAATCCGATGGAAATGCGAATATCGATGTTTCTATCATGGTGGCGCCGCGGACCATCTTCTGTATTGCCTCGCCGTCCGCTTTGCCGGAGATTATGCTGCTGAAAGCGCTCTGCTGCATCTGCAGGTAAGGCTCGAACTCGCGTGTGGCTAGGGTGCGCCTGACCTCGTCCATCGCACCGAGCAGGAGCGTGGTGTCCTTACCAGGGCTGCATACGATGAGCGCGTCCACCCTGGAACGCATCGCCTTATCGTATTCCGTGGCCGCGGCCTTGAAATCTCCCCCTGCCACAGCAGCCTGCGCGTTCTTGAGATGGACGCCTGCCTCCCTGAGCGCGACCAGTGCCCGGTCCGTATCTGCTCCGGAGTACTGCCTCAACCCTTTCTGATTTTCCACGTTGAACGCGAGCTGGTCTTTGATAAGTAACGTTAGCGAATATTGCGTGCGCACGCGATCCACCGTATTGACGTACAAAGCATACTCATCCAGGACGCTGAGGTCCCCTTTCACCGGCCCGTAGAGCTGCTCGCCCCGGTGATACAAAGCATCCTCATCGCGGGGGAGGACGCTGCTGCCTTTTGGCGCCGGGCCGGCAAGCGCCTCGGTCGTGCTCTCCACCCTCCTGAGCCTGATGAGCAAGGCTTCCTTCTGCGCCGCGAGCATCATCTTATCCGCGTTCGAATACGGTATGTTGCTGGTGGCAGCGTCCATCTTCCCGATTTCTTCCGCCAGCTTGTCCATGGCCTGCTTGCGCGCGGCCCTCGCAGCGACAATCTCTAACCGTTTCGTGAATTCTCCGGCAATGAGCTTGTACTGCCGCATATCGCCGGTTTTGGCAGCGCCTTCGAGCCTGGACAGAAGCTGTATCAGGGTCGGCCCTGTCAGAGTGGGATCGCGATTCTCATATTTCCTGACGAGCTCGAGGTCAAGGAACTGCCCCTCTCCGAGCGGGATCTTCCCTTTGGTCTCCGGTCTGCCGGGTATGAGAGGGATCTGGCCCATATAGCGCTGCCTCAGCAGCGATGCGTTCACCCTGAGGGAATCGGCATCCGCCAGCCTCATCGTGGCTGCCTCGAACGCGCGCGCGGCGCGCACATGCGCATCCGCAGAATCAGCGCGTATCTCCATCGTCATGGCATCGAGCACCATGCTCCGGCCCTCTTCGAAACCCTGGCCAGCGTGCCCTGCCATCCTGTATCTCCAGCCCTCGCTTTTCCCTTTCTCTGCCTGGCCGTAGTATTCGGCCACATAGCGCAGGAGCAGGAACGCGCCGGAGCTGTTTCCTTCAGCCGCCCGTTTCCTCGCAGCCTGGAGCGCCTCCTCCACCTTCTCTTTCCCTTCGGGCCTGGATGGAAGCAGCTTCTCGAAACGCGCGGCTTCCAACTCGACCGCGACCTTCTGGCTGGCGTTGTATCCGGCCATGAACTCCTTGTCCACTTCAGAACGAGGCTTGCCGCTGATGACAGCGCGCAATGCCCTTTCCATCGGCTCGCCCTCGAAACCTGGCGCGAGCGGACCGCTCCTGCGCATGACGGAATCAGCGTACATGGCGAGCATCGGGAGAAGCTCCTCTGATTCTCTCGTCCTGCCCTTGCCGACAAGCTCGTCCACGCGGTCCGCTGCTTCAAGCACCAGTTTTTTCTGGGATGAGAGATCGCTGCCCCACTTCTGGACAAGCGTGCGGAGCTGCGATGCCGATGCGGAGATGTCGTTCTGCGTCATGGCGTCGTTGAACACCTGCGCGCCCGGCTTGCCTGCGAGCTCGGCATCGATCGCGCTTTCCACTTTGTTCGAGCCTGGCCAGTCTTTCCATCCGTGCTTCTCGAGCAGGTCTGCGTAGGTCGCGACCATGATGAGCAGTCTTTTCGCCCTTTCCGCGTCGTCTTTCTCCAGCTTTTGCTGCACCAGCTCGGCTCCTGCGATCACCCTCTTCTGTTTTTCAGAAGTGGCTTTCTTGCTGAACTCGGTTTCGATGCTGCGCGCCTGCAGCCGGGTCGTCGCGGCAGAGAACTCGGCCGAGAACTTGTCCAGCACGTCCTGCGGCGCTGCCAGCTTCCCGCCGAGCACATCCAGGATGTCCGAATAAGACGGAAGGATTTTGCCCGCAGCCCCTTTCGATTGCCGCTCGATGAGCCCTACAGCTATCGCGAGCGATGCGATCTGCGTCTGGCCGCGCTCGAGCGCCGAGAGCGCCTGCTGCCCGAACCATTCCGGTGCGCGCTCTTTCACCTTTTCCGCGCTCCCCCTGAGTTCCTGCGCCGCGGCCCTGAGCGCTTCTGTCTGCTCTTCGGCGGATAGCGACGCCTGCTTTTTTATGGATTCGGGCGCTGCTTCCGCTTGGATCTTGCCGGCCGTGGCAGGAAGGCGCGGAGCGAGCTCCTTTATTGCATACTTCCTGAGGGCGTCGAGGGTCCGCTCAGTCGCTTCCACGGTCTCAGGCAGGCCTGGGCCCCGCCGCACTGGAACCGGGACCATCCCCCTGAGAGCGCTAAGCTGCAGATCTACCTTCTCCGCAGCTTCGGCAACACTTTCCCTCGTTTTCTCGGGCAATAGAACACCTAAGTATAATATTGGCAGATGCGCACGAATTCCTGCAGCCTTATCAGCCTTCTGGCCAGGTTCTCCTTCTTCCCCATCGCTCGCAGCATCTGCGTTTCCCAATCCGAAAGCACGTCATGGAGCTTCTTGTAGCGCTCGAACTTCTCCGCAAGGTAGTCTGGTTTCTTCTGGGTGCTGTCCCACTTCGCCATGGCGACCTCGAGCGCCGAGAGCGCCCGGTTCGCGCGCTCGATGGTCTCCTTCTCGACCTCCTCGATATTCCTCTCGCTGACCGGTTCGGCATATTGCTGGGGAGATTGCCTCGGCATGTCAACTACCTCGCACGATAAGACTTACCGACCATGGTTTATAAATGTCATGAGGAGGTGAATCCGCGAGGGGCTTTCGCGTTTTGAATCCACGAAACCCAGAACTCGAAACCATGGGGCTGCTGCCCCAAGTTCCCAAAGTCATATCGGACTTCAGGACCCGCAAAACCAGCAAAACTCGGAACCCGGAATCCGAACGATAGATGTTTATTGATTTTTATGGCTCTGTAGAAACCCTCCATTTATGTCCAGCTAAAGACGAGACAACAAAAAATCTCTTCGAGCTGGACTGACCGATAAACATTGTAGGCAACATACTTCAGCTTCAATTCCTTGCGCCGCAT